>Ga0078972_1000187_pt1 | contig 258242 bp, 237 predicted proteins | sample YelNatPaOPGAMG01_FD_67568 | JGI IMG/M metagenome (GOLD analysis project Ga0078972, IMG submission 67568) | Hot spring thermophilic microbial communities from Obsidian Pool, Yellowstone National Park, USA - OP-RAMG-01 (SPADES assembly) (version 2) | ecosystem: Environmental > Aquatic > Thermal... | reverse complement strand
GGCCTTCTTCACCCCGTAGTCCTCCACCATCTCCACCCGGATGTCCGGCTTCCTCCCGGAATGTTCCTCCACGATCTTGGAACAGCACATCACCGGGCAGCCCTCTATGATCACGAAGAGCCCCGCCCCGGCGATCTTGTTCAGCCCGGTGTCCTTGTCGATGGCCACCGCCGGCAGGCACACCAGGTGGTAATCCTCGTTCTCCTTCACCAGCTCCGTGGCCACCGCCCCGGCCAGCTGCCCGGTGTTGGCGGCCCCGTAGCAGGTGGCGATCACGACCTTGAACTCGGCCATGCCCAAACCTCCCTTCCGTCCTGGGCCATCACCATTGCCTTCCGGTTGCTCCCATTTACTTCCATGATTTTCCATGCACGGGGGCCACCCCTCCTTCGCTCGAGGCCACCGGCTTCTCCCTCGCGGATAAACGAGGTCCCGCGACCCGCGTGGGGCGAGCGAACACCCGCCTTTCCCGCAACACCTACCTGGCGAACATCCCGAAGACGTACCCGGTGCCCATGGCGAAGAGGCACACCAGGGCGATATAGGTCAGGGCCTTCTTCGGTCCCATGATGCGCATGAGCACGATCATGCTGGGCAGGGAGAGCGCCGGTCCCGCCAGCATGAGGGCCAGGGCCGGCCCCTTGCCCATGCCCAGGTCCAGCAGGCCGCGCACGATGGGGACCTCGGTGAGGGTGGCGAAGTACATCAGGGCCCCGGAGACGGAGGCGATGGCGTTTCCTCCTATGGTGTTCCCGCCCACGTAGCGGGAGATGACCTCCGGCGGGATGAGCTCCTTGACCACGCCCACCAGGAAGACCCCGATCAGGAGAATGGGGAGGATCATCTTCACCATGCGCCAGGTCTCCAGGAACCAGGTCTTGACCTCCTCGCGGGTGAACCACCTCTTCACAAGGTAGATGAGCAGGGCGAGGAGCAACACCTCCCCGGCGTACTTGTAGATGGAGGGCATCTTGGCCGTGCCGTATACCAGGATGGCGATGAGCACCCCGAAGTAGGCCAGGTTCTGGTGGCCGGGGCGCACCCGGCTCCCGTCGTCGTAGGCGAAGGCCCCGGCGGCCTCCGCCTCCAGCACCCGGCGTTCCTCCTCCTTGTGGAAGATGGCGGCCATGATCAGCCCTATGATGAAGGCGAAACCCACCGCCCCGATTATGCGGGCCACACCCAGATCGTAGCCCAGGAGGTGGATGGAATAGGTCATGGCCAGGATGTTGATGGCCGGGGAGGAGTAGAGGAAGGCCACCGCCGGCCCCAGCCCGGCGCCCTTCTCCCGAATGCCGGTATAGAGGGGCAACACGGTGCAGGAGCACACGGCCAGGATGGCCCCCGAAACGGAGGCCACGGAGTAGGCCAGCACCTTGTTGGTCCGGGGGCCGAAATACTTCATCACCGCCGCCGTGTTCAGGAAGGCGGTTATGGCCCCGGCGATGAAAAAGGCGGGCACCAGGCAGAACAGGGTGTGCTGGGCCACGTACTCGTAGAGGGTCTTCAGGCCCTCCAGCATCAATCCGCCGAAGGTCATGTTCGATCGCTTCCTTTCAGTTCAATTTCTAGGCTCAAGGCTTCCCCTCACACCCTCAGGCCTTGAGCCAGCTCTCTATCTCCTTCTTGGAGGGGACCTTCCCCTTGGAGACCACCTTGCCGTCGATGACCACTCCCGGGGTGGTGAGGACGCTGCCTCCCGGAAAGTCTCAGGCCTTGAGCCAGCTCTCTATCTCCTTCTTGGAGGGGACCTTCCCCTTGGAGACCACCTTGCCGTCGATGACCACTCCCGGGGTGGTGAGGACGTTGTACTTCATGATCTCCGCCATGTCGGTGACCTCCTCCACCGTGGCCTCCAGGCCCAGCTCGGAGACCACCTCCCGGATGGCCTCCTTGGTGGCCTTGCACTTCTTGCATCCGGGTCCCAGGACCTTGATCTCCATGCTTCTCACCTCCGTTTTTTCACGTCGTCTCCACCTTCATCCGAGCCTTTTCGCCTCTCCCAGCGGAAACGATTCCGCGCCTCGCCCTCACTCCTCGGCAGGCCCACCACCGGCCTCTCGCCTCCGCCTCCTCAGAGGCCCAACTCCCGCAGCTTTTCCAACCTTTCCTCCATCCCCGCTTCGAGCAGGGGAGGGCAGTCCTCCACGCACCTCTCGCCCTCTACCAGCTGGGCGGCGAAGGCCATGCACGAGGGCACCCCGCACTTGCCGCAGTTGGTGCGCGGAAGGTGGCGCAGGATGTCCAGGAGCTTGGGTGGGACCCGCGTGGTATGGTCGGGCTCTATCTCCTCCCTCCGCTCCCAGATGTCGTTCAGGCGCTTTACGACCTTCTCCGCCGTCCTCTCGGCGTGGGCCCGATCCTTGAGGTTGTTGATGCTCACCACGTTCTCCCGCAGCGCGTACTTGTGGGCGCCCTCCCTCCAAACGATGGTGGGTACCTTTGGGTCGTAGAAGGCGTTTTTCACCTCCGCGTTCACGTAGGGCATGATCGGTCCCAGGTCGGCGTCCGTCTTCACCCGGGCCACCCAGATCGGCGAACCCGGGTCGCAGGGGGGCGAGAACATCTCCAGCTCGTAGTCCTTGATCAACATCTCTCCCACTCCCTTATGTCTTCCGCCGCACCATCTCCATGCCCGCCGCGTGCGCGCGCTTTCAACCTCCGGATCCGGCCCGACCGGCGCCTTTCTTTCCCGTGACGATCTCGCCCTGGTTGGGGCGGTAGGATTCCTCGAACACCGGCACGCAATGCGGGAGCTCCGCTTCCTTGACCTTCTTCTCCAGGACCTCGCGGATGAACTTGAGCGCCTCCTCCCGGTCGTCGTCGGCCAGGATGCGCTTGAGCCAGATCAGCTCCTCCTCGCCCAGGGATACGGCTATCTTCCTCATCTTCCCCCACCTCCCCGCGTTTTCACGCCAGCCCGGCTAACCGCCGCGCGGGGCCGTGCTTCGTCCTCCCCATTCCTTCCCTCTCCAGCACTCGTTTCGCTACCGCAGCAGTATCCGGAGGCGTCCTCCTGGCCACCTTCATCGCCGCCGAGGTAACGGCGCATGACCTCCATGATGCCCTCCAGCCGCCCGACAACCACGGTATAGTAGAAAGAAGTCCCCACCCTCCTGGAGACCAGGAAGCCGGCCTCCTTCAGGACGTTGAGGTGGTGGGAGGCCAGCTGCTGGGAGACGCCCAATTCCCTCTCCACCTCGCATACACATCTCTCGCCCCGCAAGAGGAGGCAGAGGATGCGCAACCGGTTGGGGTCGGAGAGGACCTTAAGGCCCTCCGCCAGCTCCAGGATCCCGGGATCCTCCACGCACTTTAGAGTCGCTTTTTTGGGCATCTCCCATCTCCTACAATATACCAATATTTATTTGTACTCATCCATGTTTGTATTATAATCGCTTCTCCCTAGGTGTCAATGACTTGTGACCATACCCCGGGACCCGGCGAAGATGGTAATATTTCTGCCAACAAGGAGGGCGAGGTTGAAAAAAGTACTCTTCGTTTGCGGGGAGAACGCCGCCCGCAGCCAGATGGCCGAGGCCTTCTTCAACCACCTGGCGCGGGAGTGGCGGGCGGAAAGCGCGGGGACCTTCCCGGCGGAGAAGGTGAACCCGCTGGCCGTGCGGGCCATGGAGGAGGTGGGCCTGGACATCTCCAACGCCCACCCCAAGGTGTTGGACCTGGGGCGCTTGGACGAGTTCGAGCGCATCATCTCCTTCGGCTGCATCGCCAGGGCCGCCTTCCCGGCGCGGGACCGCCTGGAGGAGTGGCCCCTCCCCGATCCCGGGAAGGGCGACATGGGGCTCATGCGTGAGGTCAGGGACGAGATAAGCCGCCACGTCGCCGCCCTGGTCGCAGTGCTGGAAGGCAATGGTTGAGGAACGCCTGCCGTTGCCGATCCCGAGGCGCAATGCCGGTCCCTTGCGCCTCCCGCCTCGGGGACCAGCCCGAGGATGACACATGACGGCATGTGGCGGGCGCCACCAGGCGCGCCGCGGGAGTCCCAATCATCGTTGATCACGGGGTTAATCCTTGCCGGGCACCTGGATACCGAGGACCCTCGTGCCTTCCTCGCTGCGCATGGAAAGGACCGCGGGCCTGGTGATAAGGCACCATCCCTCCTCGAGCAACGCCTCCTCGCCGTTCACCTCCACCGTAACCTTGCCCGAGATGACGGTGAAGATGACGTGCGATGCCATTTCGCAGGGGGGTATCCTGCCCCCGGGAGGGAGCGAGATGATCCTCGCCGTGAAATCCTGGGAGCGATGGAGGGCGTTTCTCTCCCTCTCCTCGACGGGATGGGCCTCCATGCGCTTCAGGTCGAAAACCTCCATGGCTTACTCCTTTCTCTCCCTCGCGTCACGCCGGGTTTGCCGAACCCCTATCGACCATCCGGCCCAGGCGGGAACGGCATCGAAGGTGGCATCACTGACTAATTTCCTAATAACACTATTATAACTCTTGACTATTCTCATTTCTATACTATTATATGAATTAACATACCATGGTGGATTTCAGCGGAGGGAGATGAGGCACATGTGCGGACACGGTGAATTCGAGCAGGGCTGCTGCTGCGCGGAAGGAGCCGCCCGCTCTGCGGGGGCGGGCCGGGGCGCCTGCCATTGCGGTGGGAACATCCCCAGGCACTTCATCCTTCCGGCCATCCTGCTCCTTCTGGACGAGGAACCGTCCCACGGCTACTCGCTGCTGCGCAAGCTCTCCGACCTGGGTATAGCCGAGGCCGGCATGAGCCCCGCCACCGTCTACCGCATCCTGTCCAGGTTGGAGGAGGAAGGTCTCGCCGTCCACGAACACGCCGACGACGGCCAGGGGCCGACCCGCAAGGTGTACTCGCTGACCGACGAGGGGCGGAAGGCCCTCGCCGAGTGGAGGTCCCATATCGAGAGAACCCGCGAGCTCCTGGACTGGTTTATCGGCAAGGCCTCGGGGTGACGTATTTCCTTATGGGAGCCGCCGTCCGGGCCGGGGCGGGAGGTGGGTTGGATGTCGGAGCGTGATAAACCCTACGCCGTCGAGGTGAGGGGGCTGCGGAAGGCCTACGGCGAGCTGGTGGCCGTGGATGGAATTTCCTTCCAGGTGGAAGCTGGGGAGCTCTTCGGTTTCCTGGGGCCCAACGGGGCAGGGAAAACCACCACGGTGAACATCCTCACCGGTGCATCTCTTCCCACCGAAGGCAGGGCCTATATCCTGGGCCACGACGTGGTCAAGGACTCCTTCCGGGCCAAGGAAGCCTCCAACGTGATCCCGGAGGTATCCAACGCCTACGCCGAGTACAGCGCCTGGAACAACCTCATGTTCACCGCCGCCCTCTACGGCGTCCCCCGCCGGGAGGCGGCCGCCCGCGCCGAGGAGCTCCTGCGCGCCTTCGACCTCTACGAGAAGCGCAAGGCCAAGGTGAAGGACTTCTCCCAAGGCATGCGGCGCAAGCTGGTCATCGCCATGGGTCTCATCAACAACCCCCGGGTTCTTTTCATGGACGAGCCCACCACCGGCCTGGACGTGCAGAGCGTAATCTCCATACGGGACATGGTGCGGGAACTGAACCGGAAGGGGATCACCATTTTCCTCACCACCCATAACCTGGCGGAGGCCAACATCCTCTGCGACCGGGTGGCCATCATACACCGGGGAAAGATCATCGCCGTGGATTCCCCGGAGAACCTGAAGCGCGCGGCAAAAAGCGTGCAGGTGGTGGAGGTGAGCTTCGATCGACCGCTGGGGGATCGGGGGTCCGGCCTGCGGTCCTTTCCCGCGGTGAAGGAGGTGTCCAAGCAAGGGGATAAACTGCGCATCATCACCGAGGACTCCTCCCGGACCGTCTCCGACCTCAATCGCTACGCGGAGGAGAACGGCCTGAGGATCGTGTATATAAACACCCCGGGGCCCAGCCTGGAGGACGTCTTCGTGGAGCTCACGGGGTTGAGGAGCCGAGGATGAGGGTTGGAAAAGCCGTGGGCCAAGCCGTGGAGGAAAAAGCCTTGCCGTGGAAACCGGGAAGTAACGACCCGGCGGCGGAAGGGGACTGGAAGGTCATGGAACGAGGAGCCAAAAGGTTGGGGCGCTTCGCCGCGAGCAGAAAACCTTTTCCGCGGCCTCGCACGGAGGCTGGCAAGGCGCCCGGGATAGCGAACCCGCAGTATACCGCATGTCCGCCGGGGTGGAAGAAAGGAAAGACGGGATGAACGTCTCGCTACAAGCGCTGGCGCCGCAAAGGCTGGGGAAGGAGTTCCGCCGTTCCCTGGTCATCGCCTGGAAGGACATCCGCATATACTGCCTTAAGCCACCCGTCCTCCTCTTCGGGCTGGTCTTCCCCTTCTTCCTCTTTCTTTCCTTCTACGTGGGGAAGAAGGGGCCGATAAACGAGGGGATCCCCGGCCTGGTGAGTATCGCCGTCTTTTTCGCCTCCTCCAACATCGCCCCCGCGGGCATGCCCTTCGAGAGGATGGCCAGGACCTTCCAGCGCTACCTCACCGCCCCCATATCCCTGACCTGGATGATCTTCGGAAAGAGCCTGGCCGGTTTCGCCTTCGGCGTATCCGTGTCCGTGTTCCCCATCCTGGTGGGGATCATCGGCTACGGCACCCGGGTGGCCTCCCCACCGTTGTTGATATTCTCCCTTCTGGCCGGAGGGCTTTGCTTTTCCTGCCTGGGCACCCTGGTGGCCTCCGTGCCCACCGAAGCGCCGGGCAACGTGATGACCGTGCTCAACTTCGTGCGCCTACCCTTGCTCTTCCTGAGCGGGATCTTCGTGCCCCTGGCGGAGATGCCCGGGTGGGCCCGGGGTTTGGCGGCGGCATCCCCCCTCACCTATGGAAACGATCTCCTGAAGCGAAGCCTGGGGTTCGAAGGATATTACCCGGCCTGGTTGTCTTTCCTGGTCCTGGTCCTTTTCTCTCTGGCCTTCTTCTCCCTGGCCGCCTGGACCTTCAACCTCTCGCGCCGGCGTTCCTGAACTGGAACCACAGGAGACTCCGCCGATCCTCCTCGGTGAGGCCTTTCAACCTCTCGCACGGGCGTTCCCGTCCCGGAACCGAAGGAACAGGTGATGGAACAATTTCGGGCGCAGGGAGAAGATATTAGTATCCGTCACCACTGACTATCCACCGCGCCGCAGGCGCAGGATGTAAAATGCGACGGCCAAGTTCATCATCGCCCTGGCCAGGAGGAATACTCCCACCACCACCATGAACGCGTAAACCGTATGTGCCGTCCAGGCCAGCATGACGATGCCGAAGGCCAAGGAAACCAAGCCGAACGCGGCCAGGAAACCCCTACCGCTGAGCGGCGGGAGGTCGAAGGCCAGGGCGAGCTCCGCAATGCCTATGAAAATGGCCCAGATTCCCACCAGGGCAGCCGCAAAGGCCAGGGTGAACTCCGTGTGGCGGACAAGGATCGTGCCGAGCAGCAGGCCTACCACCCCCCACACCAACGCCCAGCCCCACGGGATACCGTTCGCGGCCAAGACCACGGAGCGGGCCATGTTCACCACGCCGTCCACGAGCAGGAAGATACCGGCAAAGACGATGAAGGCCTTGAGCGTGGCATCCGGGTAGGCCAGGAAAAAGACCCCGAAGACCAGGGCCAAGATCCCCCTCAACGCATAGGTCCACCAACTGCGGAGAACCATTCCCGCCTCCATGAGATTCCCCTCCTCTCCCCGTCCCATCCCGGCTTCCCGTCTCTCATGCCGCGCCTCTGCCCCTCCGGAAGACGCGCCTTTCCTCGCCGCGGGCCGAGCCTGCCATCATGGGCGTGCACCATGGATGAGATTCCCCTCCTCTCCCCGTCCCATCCCGGCTTCCCGTCTCTCATGCCGCGCCTCTGCCCCTCCGGAAGACGCGCCTTTCCTCGCCGCGGGCCGAGCCTGCCATCATGGGCGTGCACCATGGATGAGATTCCCCTCCTCTCCCCGTCCCATCCCGGCTTCCCGTCTCTCATGCCGCGCCTCTGCCCCTCCGGAAGACGCGCCTTTCCTCGCCGCGGGCCGAGCCTGCCATCATGGGCGTGCACCATGGATATTGTACATTCCCCGGCCCCGAATGACTTTCCCGTTCTCCCCCAAGGGCGATCCGCCATCACTGCGGGTTGGTTCCGGACTGGTTCACTTTGCGGAACGTCCTAGCCCGGACCTCCTCCTTCCATGTTTTTCCTCATACAGATATGCCGTAAAAGCGCTTTTCCAGGCAGGGCGGAGGTCTCGCGTTTACCCTTTTCCGGCCGGCACCCCGAGACGCGTTAACCCCAGACTCGGGAAGGCCGCCGCGGGCGGGAATCGGAAGAGGGACGCCGGGGGCAACAAGAGGCCGGCACGGGAGGCGGACCGCCTACGTCAAGCCCGCCCTCGCGCCGGCCTCGTTATTCGGAGCCACCCTCGGGGATTCGGCGAGGGGCCGGTTAATCCCCGCTTCCGATGTTCTCCTGCACGAAATCGATGAGGGGCACGATGACCTCGTTGGGGCGTCGCGAAGGAGCGTTGGCGCAGGCGGTGAGCACGTCCATGTGGTTGTAGCCCTTGATGAGCTTCCTCTCGCCCGGCACGGGGAAAAACATGAAGGTACCCCCGCTCAACACGCCCTGCTCGGCGATGAACTCGATCTTGGGAAGGCTTTCCACCCGGTCCCCGTGGAGGAAATTGATCCCGTAGTCGCGGGCAAAGGGGAAGAGGGCGGCCACTATGTCCACCACCTGCCGGGTGGAGAAGTACCACTCGGTGAGGTTGAGCGGACCCTTGAAGATGACCCGGGCCACATCGTGGATGTCGCTCACCTCGTTCTCCGCCGTGGTGTAGGTGACCTTCCCCTCCCGGTCCCGGAAATCCGGATCCGCGGTGTCTCCCACCTCGTCGAAATTAACCCAGCGGTAGAGGGGCCCCTGCCTCAGGTGCAGGGCATCCGGCCCCGCGTCGTTGGCGATGTAGTAGGGGCCCTTCCCCAGCATCCCCCCGACCATCTCGCCGATCACGGGGATGCCCTGGATGAGTTCCGAGGCGGGGAACTCCTTCTTCACCACCGTGCCGCCGCCCAGGAAACCCATGCTGTTCTGGATCATCCCCACCGGGGCAAAGGAATCGTCGAAGACCACCCCCAGCATGGCCTCGTTGGTGTAGCGGAAGTCGGTGATCTGGGGAACCCCGTCCATGAAGGTCTGGAGGTCGCGCGAGTGCATGAAGCGCAGGAGCATCTGGGCCTGGCCGGAGAAGGGCGTCTCGCGCATCACGGAGCATTCCTCGTCCGGCGCGTAATAGGCCATCATCCCCACCGCCTCCAGGAGGGCCATGGACTCGGCGTTGATCAACGGGAAGGGGAGAATGCGATTGGAATTGGGGTCGGCGCGCAGTTGGCGCACCAGGGTGGCGTAGTTGTCGGCGGTGATATCCCGCAGCATGTCCTGGATGCCCTGGGGGAGCTGCCGGAGGACCGGCCAGACTATCTCGCTCACCGGGGTAACCGTGGTGTCCAGCCCGAAGATCCCGGCGCAGTTGTTGAAGCCCGCGTCCTCCAGGGTCTCCGGGTTCCCGTCCAGGTCCCACCCGGCGAACATGGAGGTCATGATGCCCCCCAGGGAATGGCCGCCCACGAAGACCTTCTGCCTGCGCACCTCCGGGTCGGGCACCATGGTCATGATGACCCGGAAGACGTCCTCGGTGGCCAGCTTGAGGCCGAACTCGGAGAGGAAGGGCACGTCGGGGTCACGCAGCCATCCCCGGAAGGTGCGGCCGTTGACCTCCTTACCCAGGTAGTAGTAGTCGATGGCCAGGCGGGCGGCCTGCTCAACGCTCATCCGGCCCGCCTCGATCTCCCCCTCCAGGTAGTTGGCCACGGAGAGGTCCTCGAGGGTGTTGGGCCTCCTCTCCACGGCCCAGACCTCGAGGTTCAGGCCCCGCTGCATCTTGGCAATATATACCAATTGGCGCCCCAGGTACTCGAACCCGTTGGCCCCCTCCAGGATGCCCGGGAGCATGACCAGCATGGCGTCGGTGGACTCGGGGTTCACCTTCTTACGATCCTCCGGGTCCAGGGTGGAGCCGTCGGAAGGACGGAAGCGCAGGAAGTGTATGTAGTCGCACTCCGGCGGCGGCGTCCCGTTGTCCCGTGGAGCCGGGGAGTAGACGGTCTGTTCCTCCACCGTCACCGCGGCGTCCACGTCCGCCTCGCTCCAGGCCCGTGGCGCGGAGGGATGCGGATCCTCCGGTATCGGACCCCCGGGCTGGTAACACCCGGCGCAGATGAGCAGGGTAGCGAAACAGGATGCGATGAGGATGCGGAAGGCTTTGTGCATGGTCTCCCCCTTTCTCGTCCCCCGACCGGCAATCGCGAGAGAGGTTTTACTTCCGAGAATCTAACATATTACGTTTTTTTCTTTGGCCATCCCCCGAATGGCGATCGCGAGAGCGGCGTTACGCCCCCTCTGAGCGACAATGGTATTATATCACCCGCCACCATAATAGTGTCATCTATGCCACTTGTCAAACATGAAGTTTTGAAACGCCGCCTCCTGGGGCCACCCGCATGCCGAGTGGCCGGCTGCATAGACAGCGGTTTGCCAACCGTGGGCGGAAGGTTATATCATGTCCTTACAGGTCACATCAGGTAAATGAGGAGGTTTGGACGGAGGCTCAAGCCCTGAAGGCCTGGGCCTCCGGTCTTTTTACGGACGGAAAGAAAGGAGAAAACCCATGAAGGTCGGACCCTTCAAGACCGTGTTGCTCCACTACGAGCTCTTCGACGAGCAAGGGGAACTCATCGACTCCTCGCCTCAGGGCCATCCCTTCAGCTTCGTTTTCGGCGAAGGGAGCATAATCCCCGGGCTGGAGAGGGAGCTGGAGGGCATGGAGCCGGGGGAGCAAAAGGAGATCGTCGTCCAGCCCGAGGACGCCTACGGCCCCAAGAACCCCAACCTCATCCAGAGGGTGCCGCGGGAGATGTTCTCCGGCGGAGCGGAACTCGAGGTGGGAATGGCCTACACGGGGAGGACGGACGCTGGGAACGTGGTCAACTTCACGGTCACGGACATGGATGACCAGAACGTGGAGATCGACCTCAACCACCCGCTGGCGGGCAAGGTCCTGCGTTTCAAGGTGACCATCGAGGACGTCCTGGATTAATGCTGGCCGACCCCGGCCTCTGCGTGGCCGGCCGTGGTTGAACGGGTACCCGAATCTCGATCAAGGGAGTATGGAGTGGAAGAAAGCACGCCGGCCGGCCGGAAGGACAAGGAGTACGCCGCCGGGCCAAAAACCGGCTACGGGAGTCGCCGGCAACCAAAGGATCCGCGCCTGGAGGCCCTCATCTCCGACTGGAAGCGGGGCGAGAAGGACCGCTGGAGGGGCCACGGCAAATCGGGTGGAAAGCGAAAACACTAATAGGAAGGGCTGGCAAGGACGCCGCGCTAGGGATCCCCGCATCACCGGTTCCGCGTCGACCACCACCAACAGTTGCCAGGATGGGCCTGGAAATATGCATGCCCTGGGTCTTGGGTTAACCTGAAACCGGCATGGGCCCGAAGCATGGTGGGCTTATTTTTCAGTTTCCGGGGAAGGGTCCCACCGCCTCCTGGGGCTTACCCGGGCGAGCCATCGCCCAAGCCCAGCAGGGGAAGGAGCTTGCTCTTGCCGATGGCCTTCCAGTGATACTCGCGGAAGACGTGCTTGAAGTGCTGGAAGGTGGCGTGGGTGGAGAGGAATTCGTGGATGCGGCCGGCCACGGCCCGGGGATCCTCCTCCAAGCCCACCACGATAGCGTTCCGCGTGGTGCCGAGAATCTCCCGCAGGGTGGGGATATCGGAGCACACGATGGGCATGCGTAAGAGCCCAGCCTCGAGGAGTGGCAACCCGAAGCCCTCGGCGTAGCTGGTAAGCAGGAGGACGTCAGCCAGAGAATATATATCCCGGGTGGCCTTCCAGTCAGCCACGGTAGGAGTACCGTCGACCATGCGGTGTTCGCCCAGAAAAAGCACGTGCTCCGCCATCCTCAGTTCCTCCACCAACCTCTTCAGGCGTCGGAAGTAAGCGCCCGCTTCCGTGTTATGGGGATCGACGTATCCCGTGACGATAAGCAGGAGGCCGGGGTAGTAATAAAGGAGGGCGTGACATATGCGGATGGCCATTTCCAGGTTTTTCCGAGGCGTTATGCGCACCGGAGATATTACGTTGAGATCCCTCTCATACAGCGAGAATTCTTCTATCAACGCCGCCGCCTGGGGTGCCAGGGACAGGAAATGGGAGAGGTCGATGCCGTTCCTCACCACCTCTATCTCCTCCTCGGGAAGGCCGAGGAGGCGGGCGAATTCCGAGCGCCGGTACTCGGTGATGGTCACGTACCTGGCGCCCGGGACGGGCGTGCTGATCAGGGTGAAAGGGAACTCGTCGCGGGGGATGCGGTAGGCGGGGTCGAAGTAGGGCGAGTCGTGGCACCAGGCTATCACCCGGCGGGATCCCTCCTCCGCCAGCATGCGCAGGGCGGCGGTGGCCACCAGGTTGAAGGGCATGGTCAACATGTTGTGGATAATAAGGGAGTGAAAACCCGCCGTGGCCTCCTTAAGCTTTTCCTGGAGCCTTTGCGCCTCCCCCGTGAACCCTTCCCTGGGCAGGTCGCGGTATCGGGGATAGTTGGAGGACAGCTCCGGGATGTAAACCGTCTCCACCCCGGGCGCTACTTCTCCCCCTGTCCCGGCGATCACCCGCACGCGCACCCCGAAGTCGGCCAGGAATGCCGCCTGGTTGCGGAGGATGGTCTCCACTCCCCCAACCACGGGAGGCGCGCTATAGTGGACGATGGCTACCCCTTTTTCTCTCTCCTCGGCGCCAAATCCGGTTTCTTTTCCCATGGACTAATTATATTCCCGCACCCGTCCGCCATGGCGATGTTGGGCATGGTTTGCACCCCCGTCATCGCCTTGCGATGACGGGGCGAAACCTTCCCCCCTCGTCGGGCCCGAGCATATATTGCGTTACGTAGGCGTGTTTCCCGGCCTTACGGGCCCGGAAAAGAGGAAGGGAGTCTCCGGCCCCCCTCCAAGCAGGTCCGACAACGGGAGGCGAACGGGGAACATCCGGCCCCCGCTCGATCCCCCTGGAAGACGTAAAGAAGCGGGCCAGGAAAGTACCTCTGGCCCGCTTTTTCCTGGCACGCCCGGAGGGAGTCGAACCCCCAACCTACGGATCCGTAGTCCGTCGCTCTATCCAGTTGAGCTACGGGCGCACGCCCGGCGCCGACGCTCGGCGGCACCGGAAATATTATATATCAATCCTCGCGTCCTCACGACCATCCCGGGAGGTCGACTCGCAGCAAGGCAAGTACCGTTACCCTCATGTCCACGCTTATTATATAACGAGACCTTCCCAGGCCAACATCGCGGGCCAGGCGCGCCGCACAAGGGCGTACTTCCCGGAAACGTTCCCCGAAACCGGTCGCCATCCACGATCAAAGGCCCAACTCGTTGTCCCCGAGCTGGGCGTCCGAAAAGTCCTCCGGGCTCACGGAATCCATGGCCCGGTCCAAGTCGCGAAGGAGGGAGTCCACGTCGGACCTGTCCGTCACCTCCACCTGGATCTCCTGGTTCCCTGCAGGCTCCGGGCCCTTCTCCCCTGCTTCCTCATGGGAGCAGGAAGCGGCCACGAGGGACGAGGCTAGGAGCACCAGGGAGGCCACTCCCATGGTCATCGCCCTCCGCATACCTTTCCTCTTCATCTTCGCACCCCCTCCACGCTTTCATGCTTTCAGGCTCGATTCCGGCCCCAACGTGATCCTATCCCGGCATGGGAAGGACATCCGCTCATCCCGCCACGAGCTAGTCAGGCCGACTCCGGGAGCTGGTTCCGCAACTCCTGGATGTCGGCGCGTATGGTCTGTTGGTAGAAAAGGCGGATTTCCAGGGCGTCCTGTCGCACGACCCGCAGGAGTTGGCGCGCCTCGCGAAGCAGGGAGTAGAAATTGCCCTCTGCCTGCGCGGGGGAAAGGGCGGCGATCTCCTCCAGCTTCTGGATGAGGGCCTGGTAATCCTGGGCGAACTCATCGAACATGCCTTCCCAGGTGGCCAGATCCTGCTCCAGCTTGGAGACATCGTAGCCCTTGGCCTTCATCTTCTCCAGGAGCTCGCCCACCGCGGACTTGACCCGCTCGTACACCTGCTGGTGCCTCTGTTGATTGTTGTTGAAGCGGGTAATGATGAGCTCGATACGCTGCTGGAGGAACTCCCAGCGCTCTTGGAGCCTCTCCCGCAGGCGACCCTCCTCGCCGGATTGGTTCTCCTGGGCCAGGGCGGGAGCCACCGAGCAGACCAGCAGCAGGGCTACCACGCCGGCCAGCAAGAACGCTTTCCTCATGCCGCATCCCTCCTCTTCGCTCGTAGATCTACCGGGGCCTTTTCCGCGCCCGGATCCGGCCGCGGGGCTTGGCAAGGGCTCCGCGATTTCCAAGTGCGAGCTCCGGTTCAGTCCCGCCTCCCTCCCGCTTCCTTCCGCGGAAAACCGGTTTGCCCTCCCGCGACTTCTCTAACCAAATTCTCGGAGGCCCCGGTTAAGAATATGTTAAAGCTCACTTAAGATTCCTTCCTCGTGGCTTTTATGGCACGGTCATGCGCCAAGGGGTCCTGTCCCCGAACCCGGGACTAAGGGTCGCTACTGCCCCGGGGAAGGGTGAGGGGGGATTCCCGGAAGCTGCCCTCGATCGCGCCCCGCGGGCAGGCCTTCCGGCATTCCAGGCACCTTATGCAGTCCGGCGAGTCGGGGTCCTCGAAGATGTCGATGTCCACCGGGCAAACCCGGCGGCACCTCCCGCAACGGTCGCAAAGTCCCTCGTCCACCCGCAGGCGGTAGAGGCTGAAGCGGTTGCAGAGGCCGAGCATGGCCCCCAGAGGGCATACCGCCCGGCAGAAGGGGCGCTTGGAAAACATGAACCACAAGACGAAAAAGGCCAGGATGGCGATCTTCAACCAGAAGAACCAACCCGTGGGAGGCAGGGGATCCCTGGGAGGTGCCGCCTTTAAGAACAGGCCTCCCTCCAGGGCGCCCATGGGACAGAGGCGGGAAAACCAGTTCACGGCGGTAATAAAGGGCAACACCATAACCAGCACCAAGAGGAAGGCATACCTTCCCCATCTCGTCCCCCGTGGGAGGCGCAACTTGGGGAACGGCACCTTGTACAGCAGATCCTGGAGGAACCCGAAGGGACAGATCCACCCGCAGGGCATCCTGCCCACCACTGCCCCTACCAGCCCCACCGACCCCAGCACGTAGAGTAGGGCGCCGACCCCCCGGGCGAGGTAACCTTTCACCTTCCCGGAGAGGAGGGCGAAGGAGTGCTGGAGGCTCCCGATAGGGCAGGCGAAGACGGTCAGGGGGCAAGCGTAGCAGTTCAGGCCGGGGACGCAGATGCCCTTCAGGGTCCCCTGGTAAACGGAGCGGGAGAAGAGATAAGGGAAATAGGGGTTTATGGCCAGGAGAGCCAACAGTTGAGCGGTCCGCCTGCTCCGCATCTCGCCCACCCGGTGTCATATCAGGCCGATGCAGTCCAAACAGATAACCACCGCGTGGACGTACACCGTCCGCGGCCCCTCCCACAGGAGGGAAAGGCCGATGGCCAGCGCGAAGATAGCCAGGAAAAACCACGCTGCCCGGACCTTGACGCGCTTTTTACCCCGCTTTTTCACTTTCCTTCCTCTCCTCGTTCCCCGGAATTCACTTTCCCTCCCCCGGCATCACCCGCCCCCCGGTGGATTACCGCCGTTGTGAGGAAAAACGCCTGCGTCTCGTTCCCAGTTTCACCCATTTCAAGCCACGTGTCGAGTGTGTCCGCTGGAAAAGCCGGCCTCTTAAATGTAGTAAAATCACTGCAGTCATTGAAAAAGGCCCGCTTCAGCCATGAGAATGCGGCGAATACGCGATCTGGAGGTCACTTCGGGGAGGTTTAGCGGTATGACCGACTCCACCAAGGGATGGGCGCTTATCACCGGAGCCTCGAGCGGCATCGGCGAGGCCTTCGCCAGGAGGCTGGCCGCGGAAGGCCATGACCTGGTCATCGTGGCCAGGCGATTGGAGCTGCTGGAAAAGCTGGCCGAAGAGCTGGAGGGGCGCCACGGCGTACGGGTGAAGGCGGAACCCGCCGACCTCAGCTCCGAGGCAGGTGTGGAGCGGGTGGTCGAGCGGGTCAGGGAAACCGAGCCGCTATCCATGCTGGTGAACAACGCCGGGTTCTCCACCGCCGCGAGGTTCGTGGAGGCGGACCTGGAAAGCCAGCTGCGCATGATACGCGTCCACAACCTGGCCGCCGTTCGGCTGGTCCACGCCGCCCTGCCGGGAATGCTGGCTCGCGGGAGGGGAAGCATAATAAACGTATCCTCTATGGCGGGGCTGGTTCCCGCCCCCTACAACGCCATCTACGACGCCACCAAGGCCTTCCTGGTCCTCTTCTCGGAGGGTCTCCACCAGGAGCTCCAGGGCACGGGCGTGAGGGTGCAGGCGCTCTGCCCGGGTTACACCCATACCGGGTTTCATGCCGCCATAGGGGTGGATCGGAAGATACCGGAACCCTTCTGGCTGACCCCCGAGGAGGTGGTCGACGCCTCCCTCTCCGCACTCGAAAAGGGCACCGTGGTGTGCGTTCCGGGGTGGAAGCAGCGCCTTTTCGCCTCTTTCCTGCTTTCCCTGCCCCGGCCCTTGAGGTACCGGCTGGTGAGGTTGGTCGAACGTTGAAGCGAGGCGTGGGGAGAGGCGGCTTTCGCCACCCTACCCTGATCGTCCAGTCGGCGACCCTGAAAAGTGTGTCAATATATTGAGCGCTCGGAGCTTGTTCCCCGAGCGCTTTTTTCCTGGCGGAAGGGGAGGGATTCGAACCCTCGAGGCGGCTTTCGCCACCCACACGATTTCCAGTCGTGCTCCTTAGGCCAGACTCGGACACCCTTCCGCGTCCCTTTTATGCTGCCTCCGCGAACCGCGGTGGCAAATTAATATTATAGAGGGGCGCCTCCCCCCTTTCCAGCGCAACGCCGCCTCAATCACGGCCCCAAAAACCGCGCCCTTGCCAACTCATCCCGGCTATCCCTCCGCGCTTATTTCCCAGGGCAATCGATTTCCCGCGCGACGACGATATCGCCGATCCGCCTTCAACGCCCGTTCGCGGGCAGTCCTCCGCTAACTCCGCTAATAACCGATGGCCAGGCGCCCATCTCTTGACGACGTTCCCGGGAAGATCTGGGGAGAAAAACAGCACGCGCTGCACCACGGGCTCGCTGAAGGCGAGGGTCCCTTACCCTATGACGTCCCCCGGGCTTCATGCTCCCTGTTCGTCAGGCTCCTGCTTTTCGCGCTCCTCGATGATGAGCTCCGCCGCCTTCCGGGCCGCCCGCCCCACCACCTCCGAGCAGTGCTCCAGCATTCCCGAGCGGAAGGCCTCCTGCAGCTCCTGTGGGTCGTAGAGGTTGTAAGTCCTGCCCATTAGCTTCACCTGGATGTCGTGGCATCTCGCGCTCCCGTACTCCTCCACGAAAAAGCGGTGGAGCTCCTTGCACAACAGATATGAGCGCATGGGCTTCATCATGTCCCGATGGTCCTTGCGCTCCCTTCCGAAGAGCAGGCCCAGGACCATGCAACCTCCGGTAAGGGCGCCGCAGGATCCGTCCCCCGTTAAGCCGATGCCGTCCGCCAAGCCGCTGGCTGCCTTGAAGACCCCCTCCTCCTGGATGCCCATGGCGTCAAGGAGCCCGGCGACCACCGATTGCGCGCACCCGGTGCATGTGGCCTCGTACTCCTTCGCCAGCCGGTAAGCCTCTTCGACCACCAAAACGTCGCTTTCCTCCAAGGTCTCCTCCTTTCCCTTTCCAGGCCGACCTCCCAGCGCGACCCGGTTCCTTCCCCTATCCGACTTCTCCGACCAAGCAACCCGAGGTACGAACATTGTAGCCCAATCCGACATCCGGCGGGGCGAGGAACTCCCGGGGCTTGGGAGGCGGAGACGAAGACGGCCGGCGCGACCGCAAATCGGCTGCCCGGGCGCAGGCAAAGGCCTCCGGCGGGAGCGCTCTCCCGGGGTACCACCCCGGCTCCGTGGAGCCTTTTACCGCAAGATTCTTCCCCGCAAGATAGCGCTCTCACTCGAAGGAGGCCCCGCGGTTCCCATCCGTCTCACCGCGGGCACGTACACTCGCTGCCGGTAGAAGCGCAAAGATATCCTGCCTTTTCCCATTACCTGGCCTTCCACGGCGATCAAAGGCTCCGACACGACGGCCACGAACCCCACCTTTTCCCGGCACCCGTATCCGCCATCGAGCTAGATCCCGTGGGGCCACGGGGGTCAATTTGTTGTCGACTCCGGGGAATGATATAAAAAGGTTGACTTCTCCTTGCGCGGGGAAAACGCTTCGCAGGGGGAAGCTGGTGTGGCCAGGCCATCTCCTCGTGAAGCGGGGATGATAGCAAATTCGTTTGCGAGACTTAAAACCTGCGGTGCTGCCTCAACGCCATGCGGCAGCGCGGGCATTGAGGCCCGGACATGGAAAAGACAGGAGGTATGCCTTGGCGGTTCTGGGCATCGACCTCGGCGGGACCAAGACGGCGGGCATCCTGTACCACATGGGCGAGATCGTGGAAAGGTACCGCAGCACCACGGACATCACCACCTCGGAGACGGTCATCCAGGGTATCGTGAACGCCTGCTCCAACCTTCTCCATTCAGCCCGCTCCAAGGGAATCGCGGTGGAATCCATCGGGCTGGGCATAGCCGGCTTCATCGATTTCGAGCGCGGCGTGGTCACCGAGGCCCCCAACCATCCCCTGCATGAGGCACCGGTCAAGGACATCCTCCAGGACTCCTTCCGCCTCCCGGTGGTAGTGGACAACGACGCCAACGTCGCCGCCCTGGCGGAGGCCCGGCTGGGAGCCGGAAAGGGCTCCCGTTACCTGGTGCACCTGACGCTGGGCACAGGCATCGGCGGAGGGATCGTCATAGACGGGGAGGTCTACCGGGGGGCGCAGGGTGCCGCAGCGGAGCTGGGGCACATGATCATCGACGAGAACGGCCCTATATGCAACTGCGGCGCCCGGGGTTGCCTGGAAGCCTTGGCCTCCGGGGTAGCCATATACAAGAGGGTGGAAGAACTTTCCTGGACCAAGAAGAGGTCCCCGGTGCTGGACGAATTCCGCGCCGACCCCTTGTCCTTCCGCGCCGAGGCCGTAGGGCGTCATGCCGCCGAGGGCGACGAGCTTGCCCTCTCCATCCTGAAAGACGCTGGCAAGCACCTGGGGGTGGGGATAACCTCCATCATCAACATCTTCAACCCCGACGCCGTGACCCTCAGCGGCGGCCTCCTGGGCTGCTTCCGCTTCATGGAGGAGGAGATGCGCATGACCGTGGACGGAATGGCCATACCCATAAGCCGCAGGCACGTCAAGATCCTCACCAGCACCCTGGGAGAAGACGGGGGCACACTGGGCGCCGCCCTCCTGGCTCTTTCGGCACGCTGAAGCCACCCCTCCAACCCGCGGGAGCTCCGCGAACGACGCAGCCCCGCTGCCCCCAAAACGTGGATCCCAAAAGCCTTCCCGGGCATCACCGCGGGCAAGGTCCTCGTGGAGACAGGTTTCTTCTCGTTGCCCAAGTGCCACTCCTACGCTAACCTTTTGGAAGGGAGTATTCCCAATATCCGTAGGCTCCAGGAGGTGCGGTCATGGGAGAAAATTCCTTCACCCTTAAGCCATCGGAGGCCCTCGAGTTGGGAAAGGCGATCCTTGCCAACCTCGTCCGATATCCTTTATCCCTGAGGAAAAAGGTCTTCTGGAGCGGGGAGCCGCAGTGCTGGTTCGGACTCACCGACCACCCCCTCGACCGAGACGGGGGGCCGATATCGGACCCCTTCACCACCTTGCGCAAGCTGTTCACCAGAAAGGCTTCCTGCGTGCTCCGGGTCTCCTTCCGGGAGAGAAGGGGAAATTCCTTTTTCTTCCGGGCCCAGGCCTACAACGTGTATCTCCTGAGGGGAGTCAACCTCTCCGCCGGCGCCCACCGTTACCGGGTCGGCCGGTGGACCCCTTACCGGGAATGCACGCTACGCCTGGACGTCCTCCGCCCCGGAGTCTACCGTTTAAGGCTTGCGCAGGGAAGTTCGGTGCCCGAACACGATACGGAGATGGTCGTGGGGGACATCTCAATGGACACCCGGGTACTTTTCCAGGAAATGGTAGATAGATACCGCTTGGCCACCGATGTCCTGCGTCTGGACATTTTCAAAACCGAATTCCGCATGGAGATCAGGCGGCCTGACGGGGGGCTGATAACGGAGACCGGCGGGAAGACCAAGAGCGAGTGGGCGCTGGCCATGGATTCCTGGCCCCTGGGGTTTCTCCAAGACCGCCGCACGGGGCGTACCTACGGCGTGGAGTCCTTCCTCCTCCAGCCCGGCGAGTGCATCTACGGCTTCGGCGAGAAGTTCTCCTCCCTGGACAAGGTAGGGCAGAACATAGGGCTCTGGAACTGCGAGGGCATCGGCAACACCACCTGGCGGGCCTACAAGCACGTGCCCTTTTTCCTGAGCACCTCGGGCTACGGGGTCTTCGTGAATGAGAGCAAGCCCATCCATTTCTGGGTGGGGACCCGGGAGATATGCAAGAACATCATGGCCGTGGAAGGCGACCTCGTCGACTATTACTTCTTCGCCGGCAGCCCCAAGGAGATCCTGGACGCCTACACCGAGCTGACCGGCAAGCCCCCCGTCCCGCCCAAGTGGTCCTTCGGGGCCTGGATGAGCCGGGTCTCCTACCGTAGCCAGGAGGAGGTGTTGGAAATTGCTTCCAGGCTGCGCTCCATGCGCTTCCCCTGCGACGTCCTCAACATCGACGTGGGCTGGTTCGACCAGGAGTGGAAGTGCGACTGGAAGTTCAGCCGGGAACGCTTCCCGGACCCGGCGGCTATGTTCGCCGAGCTGGAGAAGATGCACTTCAAGGTGTGCCTCTGGCAAGCCCCCTACGTGGTGGATGGCCTGGAGATCTCGCGGGAGGCCCGGGAAGCGGGGGCCCTGGCCGAAAACCACGGCCCCTTCTTCTTCGTCATCTACCCCGCCCATGCCATAGACTTCTCCCGGCCGGAGGGGATCCGCTGGTACAAGGACCGGTTACGCCCGCTCCTGGAGATGGGCGCGGCGGCCATAAAGGTCGACTTCGGGGAGGGCATCGAGCGACACATGTCCTTCGCCCGCTTTTCCGGGACGGAGATGCACAACCTCTATCCACTCCTCTACCACCGCGCCGCCTTCGAGGTCACCGAGGAGGTCAAGGGGAAGGGGGAGGGCATTGTCTGGGCGCGCAGCGCCTATGCCGGGGGGCAGAGGTACCCGGTACACTGGTCGGGCGACAACTCCAGCGCCTACCAGGATCTGCTGTGTTCCCTGCGCGGGGGTTTGAGCCTGGGGCTCTGCGGCTTCACTTTCTGGGCCCAGGATTGCGGCGGGTTCACGGGGACACCGGACGACAAGCTCTACGTGCGCTTCACCCAGCTTTGCGTCTTCAACTCCCATATCCGCTACCACGGGGGTGGTCCCCGTTTTCGGGAGCCCTGGAATTACCAGCCCTGGGCGCAGGAGCTGGTGCGAAAATTCCTGGGGCTGCGCTACCGGCTGATCCCCTACATTTATTCCGAGGCCCGCCATTTCGCCCGCCACGGGTGGCCCCTTTTATGTCCCCTGGTCCTGGAGTTCCCCGGTGACCCCAACGTCCATCACATCGACCACCAGTACATGTTCGGGCGCTGCCTCTTGGTGGCGCCCGTGCTCACCGAGGAGGACCGGCGCCTTGTATATTTCCCCGCCGGGTCGTGGTTCGATGTCTGGAGCGGCGAGGTCTTCCGAGGGCCCTTGTGGACGGATTATCACTGCCCCATCGAACGCGTCCCCCTCTTCGTACGAGAAGGGTCCATACTGCCCCTCGGGCCGGAGATGCAGTACGTGGGCGAGAAAAACGCGGCCGACGAACTCACCCTGATAGTATGCCCGGGTCCCGATGGGACCGCTTCCTATGACCTGGAGGACGAGGAGGCCACCTACCGGTTGCGCGCCTCCACGGTGGAGGGAAGGCCGGTAGTGGAGGTAAGCCCCGAGGTGAGGAAGGTCATAGTGGTGGGGCCCGGGATATCCAGCACCGGCGAAAGTCCCTTTTAAAACGCTTGCCGAGGAAAGGCTCTTCTTGTCCGGCCCGGCCCTTCCCGCCCGGGGGAAGCGGATTTCGCCCTGCAGCCTGCATTCCGGGCTGCATAGCTCCCCGCGGGAGGGTCTTTGGCCTCCCTGGGGATGAAGGGTTGAGTCAGCCCGACCTCTGCCTCTACGCTCGGAGGGATGGATTATTTCGTTCACCGCTCCCCGGTAACCGGTTTGCGGCGGTGGTAAATCGCTTCCGCCGCCAGCCCCATGGGCATGACCAGGACCACGGTCAGGCCCAGGCGCAAAAGGGCGAACTTCCATCCCAGGAACTGGAACTCCACGAGCTCCATGGGGAGCTTTATACAGGCCCAGGCGCACAGGAAAACGGTCACGTTCGCCACCCGGGCCCCTTTTTGGAGCAGCATGGCCGCCAGCGGAAAGGCCACGTAAAGGGGACCCGTGGGAAGGGTTCCCAGCAGCACGGAGAGGAGGAGGCCGGCCAGCCCTGATTCCTCGCCCAGGTACTTCACCACCGTCTCGCGCCTGACCCAGACGGCGAAAAGTCCCATGAGGACCATAACCGCGGGGAGGACGAAGACCAGTTCCTGGAAGTATTCCCATGAAACACGCAAGGCCTTGGACCCCTGAGCGGGATAAAGAAGGCCGAGGGCGGCAAAGGCGATGGCCGAGAGTCCCAAGGAAAGGAAGTCCCACCTTAACTTCCTTCGCCGGGGCATCCCTACCGGAGCCGGCCTCTCCAGACTATCCGATTTCTTCTTCAACGCTGTCACCTCAATCGCCATTCCTGCAATTCAGCCCGACTAAGATCCTCCCCTTTCCCTTTGCGCCAAAACCGCTTGCCATCCTGTCCCGCCTATCCTCCCTCGCCCGAAGGCCTTATCCGCTTCTACCTGGGTTCGCGTCGCTGCCCGTTCTCGCCTGTGCCTCCGGGGTGTTCCTTGTCTTCGCCCCATTACGACCTCCGCCGCTTGCCACATGGCCATGGACGGGCCCCGCCCCAAGCGCTCACTCATGTCCAGGTCTCCGTTGAATCCGCCCTCCACGCTGACCGGCCCAACCCCTTCCGTCGAGCAACCTCCAGGCAAAGCAAACTTCTAGGCCTTCCCGCGGCTATAGAATAAAACCCATGATGAGGGCTATGAGCAGCGCCAAGAGGAAACTCAGCCCGTTGCGCAGGAGGGCGAAGCGCCGGTCGAGTTCCCTTATCTCCAGGGGGAGAAAGACGAACCCGATCATGGTCAGGGTGGTGACGAAGGCGGCCATGGACATGACCCCGGCGCCCATATCCAGCAGGGACCGCGCCAGGGGGAAGGCGATGAGGGCGGGGATGAAGAGAACCGAGCCCAGCGCGGCCGCCACCAGCATGCCCAGCACGCCCCTCTCACTGCCGATGGTAACGGCAATCCAGCGCGGGGGTATGAAACCCACGATCAGCCCGATCACGGCGATGACGGCCAGGACGCTGGGGCCCATGCGTTTTACGGCGTTCCACGCAATGCGCAGAGCCGCCTTTGTCTTCTCCCGGTCCTTGAGCGCCGAGGCCAGGAGGCATATCGCCACCAGGGAATCTACCACTATGGCCGTCAGGGACATCCCGCGTTCCTCCGCTGAGGCAAAGCGCTCCTTGCGTCCGCCAAACCGCCGCCTTCAATGGCTCCGCGTCCGCGGAACCACGATCATACGCTCTACGATGCGTGCTTTAGGATCGTCATCCAATATCTATATGTTATTTACATATATATGGTTTGTCAATATGGTCGAACGTGCCAAACCGGCGATTTCCGTTGCCTCATGGATTACCCCAATAATTTATCGGGCTTCCTTCGCGCAACAGGCTTTGAGTCGGAGCAGGGGGGCGAAAGGCCAGTAGCCTAAGCCGGCGCTAAGACGGCCTTTGGAATGGAATGGAGGCGCCGCCTTCCTCTTCTCCCTGCCCCGTAATTCCGGTCCCATGAAAGCCTGCCATGCGGAATCCTGTTCCAGGGCCTGGCGATATCCGCTCCTGTTGCCGGTGGGGTTTTGGGGGCCGACGTACATGGCCCATCTTTCCCAAGAGATTCCGGATCTCGGACAGGCTGAAACCCTCCATGCGAAAGCTCGCAAACACCGTATAAGGAGGGAAGCGTTCCGGAACTTCTCGGACATCGAAGATGAGCGGAATCCGACCGGGCCCTGAAACCAGCGCGAGGATCCGCTCCTGGTTTCGCGGCGAAAAGGACTCCCCGAAGAACGCAACCGGGTTTTGCTCCAGGCCCAGTGGGGTGAATGCGAGGCCCATGCCCACAAGCCGACCCCGGTTCGCTCCCGCACGTCCATGGCCTTGCCGCGGCCTTGACCCAAGCCACGGAAAACGGGTGGACCCGCGTTAATCGAGGCGGTCCAGGCGGCGGGAGGCCACCACGTCCACGCCGGTGCCCAGGATGTCGCGGTAGATAACCTGGCCGTCCCGCACGGGAGCCTCCACCTCGACGCCCGAGAGGGCCTTCACCGCCTCCCGGACCAGGGACTTGGGTATGGGCCGGGTGGTGACCACGGGAAGCATGGGAAGCACGCCCTTCCGCACCCTGACCGTGGTGGTCACTACGCGACGGGGATCCCGGAACTCCTCCTCGGCGTAGCGCCTTCCCACCTCGCACTCGTTCCCGGTGATCCCTATGACCTCCCCGCCCTCCTCCACCAGTTCCAGCGAACAGCCGAGCGGGCAATTGATGCAGGTGAAGACGTGCTTTCTCCTCATCCGTGACCCTCCGCTCCCTCCCCCTCCGGGACCACCTCCACCCCCAGGTCCCCCCTGGAAACGGCCTCGGCCAGCATTTCCGGATCCGCCTTCAGCCTCACCATCTCCGGAGGGCGCACCATCCTGGCCTTCTTGCCCGCCAGGGGAACCCCGCCCGTCACCAGGCGGGCCCGCACCGCCCGTTCCGGGCGTCTGACCCGGAAGTAGAAAAAGGCTCCTTCACCGTCCCCCCTCAAGAGCTGGGGGACCACGAATCTCACGTTCCTCCCCGGGCGCACGCGTAGGGCCACCTTCCCCCTTCTCCTCCCCTGCAGGACGTATTCCGCCGCCGCCCTTCCAGCCATCTCCGCGGTGTGGGTCACGTAGTCCACCAGGTCGAAGACGTTCATCACGTTGCCGCAGGCGAAGATGCCCTCCACCGAGGTTTCCATGCGCTCGTCCACCACCGGACCTCCGGTAACCGGGTCAAGCGCCACCCCCGCCCTCCGGGAGAGCTCGTTCTCGGGGATGAGGCCCACGGAAAGCACCAGGGTGTCGCAGGGCACCAGCCTCTCCGTCCCCGGCAGGGGCTTCAAGTTCTCGTCTACCCGGGAGACGGTGACCGCCTCCACCCTCTTCCTTCCATGGATGAAGGTCACGGTGTGGGACAGATGCAGGGGTATGTCGTAATCATGCAGGCACTGCACCAGGTTGCGGGTCAGGCCTCCTGGGTGGTCCATGATCTCGTAAACTCCCTCCACCTCCGCCCCTTCCAGGGTGAAGCGCCGGGCCATGATCAACCCGATGTCCCCGGAGCCCAGGATGACCACCCGGCGGCCGGGCATTAGGCCCTCGATGTTGATGTCCCTCTGGGCAGCTCCGGCGCAGATGACCCCCGCGGGGCGGTAACCCGGAATCAGTATCTGGTGGCGCGTCCTCTCCCGGCAGCCCATGGCCAGGACAACCGCCCTGGGTTTTATTTCCAGGATGCCGTCCCGGGAGTTGACGGCCGTCAGGCTGCGGTCCGGCCGCAGGTCCAGGACCATGGTGTTCAGCTTGACCTCGATGTCCGTCCTCTCCACCCGGTCTATGAAGCGCTGCGCGTACTGGGGGCCGGTGAGGGTCTCCTCGAAGACCATGGACCCGAAGCCGTCATGGATGCACTGGGGAAGTATGCCTCCCAGCTCCACGTCGCGCTCGATGAGCATCACGTCCCGCAGGCCGGCCTCGTGCGCGGCCAGGGCCGCCCCCAAACCCGCCGGCCCCGCCCCGATGACCACCAGGTCTGGCTTCCTGACCTTAGGCATGGCCCGACCTCCCCGGCTGCAGGAACTCCTTGTTCTCCCCAAGATAAAGCGGCGAACCGCCCCCGCTCTTGGTGACCTCGGTTACCGGAATGCCCAGCTCCCGGGCCAGGATGGCCGCCACCCGGTGCCCGCAGAACCCGCCCTGACAGCGCCCCATGCCGGTCCGGGTGCGCCTCTTCACGCCGTCCATGTCCGTGGCGGGGACGAGGGAATGGATGGCCGCCAGGACCTCCGCCTCGGTCACGTACTCGCACCGGCAGACGATGTTCCCCCAGCGGGGATCCTTCCTTATCAGGGAGTCCCTCTCCCGGTCGTCCAGCTCGGCGAAGCGAGGGGTAGTCGGCCGTATAGGGTCGAAGTCCGGACGGGGCTCGCGGGGTATACCTAGCTCGTGGAGGAACCCCATGACCATCTCCACGATGGCCGGGGCGGAGGCCAATCCCGGGGACTGGATCCCGGCAACGTTAACGAACCCGCGCACACGCTCCGAGGCCTCGATGACGAAGTCCTCCTCGTATGTGGGGGCGCGCACACCGCTGAAGGCTGAGATCACGGCCTCTTTGGGAAAATTTGGCAACAAGTAATGGAAGCGCTCGAAGATCTCCTCTATCTCCTCCGCGGAGATGGAGGTGTCGTACTTGTCTTCCACCTCCACCGCCGTGGGTCCCAGCTGCAGGTTGCCCTCCACGGTGGGCATGGCCCCTCCTCCCTTGGAACGCTCCTTCTTCATGCCGGGCATCCTGAAGAGCGCCACGCTGGAACGCACGTACTCGCTGGTCACCTGGCGGTCGAAGAGGAGGGTGGCCCCCTTGCGCGGATGGATGCGGAAGCCTCCCGCCCCGGCCATCTCCGCCACCTCGTCGGCGAAGACCCCCGCGGCGTTGATCACCAGGCCGGTGGCGATCTCTCCGCGGTTGGTGATCACGCCTCTCACCTCGCCGTCCTCTACCCGGATGCCGGTGACCTCGGTGTTGAGGATCACCCGGGCCCCGTTTATCACCGCGTGCTCCGCCAGGGCGATGGTCAGCTTATAGGGACAGACCAGCCCGTAATGGGGGTCGAAGACGCCGGATACCGCCTCCGGGGTAACGTTGGGCTCCCTCGCCAGCACCTCCTCGCGGTTCAGGATGCGCAGCCCCTCGATTCCCGCCGCCTTTCCGTAGGCCACTATGCCCTCCGGGATCTTCACCCGGAGGAGCTCGTCGAGCTCCTCGGGGCCCATCTTCTCCGCGACCTCCGGAGGAACGGACCGGGGCGTTACCACAATGAGAAGGCCCTGTCTCCTGAAGTCCACCCCCAGGCCGGCCACGAACTCGTCGTACATGCGGTTGCCACGCACGTTGAGCTTCTGCTTGAGGGTTCCCGCATCCTCGCCTATCCCGGAGTGCACCTCGGCATTGTTGGCCTTGCTGGCCCCGCAAGCCACGTCGTTCTCCTTGTCCAGGACCACCACGTCCGGAAGGTAACGGGTGATCTCCCTGGCGATGGCGCAGCCTATGATCCCGGCACCCACGACCACCGCCCGGGCGGAGGTCGGCAGCCTCGGATCCAGTTTCCCCCTTGGTCGAGTTTTCCTCCCCGCCTTCACCGAACATCCTCCCCGGTCACGAAAAGAGCGTGCCGCGCCATCGAATATTCCGCGGCCACCCCGGAAACCAGGACCCGCCCCTCCATCAAATTCACGGCCATTGATTGCCGTCCCTTGGCGCCCGCCCGCAGGGGCCGGTCCGGGGCTAACCCATTCTATCTTCGAGGACGAGCGCGAGGCAATCGGGGAGGGGCCCTTTGCTCCGCGCGAGCGGGTCGCCGACACACCTCGGGCCCGGCCCGTCCCTTGCCCGCGAAAAGGCAGGGCGGGCCATTCCCTCGGCTACGGGCGGGCCGCGAGACGCCCTCTTCGGGCCCATGAATCTTTTTATGGCGACCTCGCGGACGGGAGTCGTTTGCTCTCCTCCCCTCCCTTAAGCCCGGGCCCCTTGACCAGCCAGCCGCCGGGCCCATGGTAACGAGAGGTCGGTCTTCGCCTCCCTTCCCTAAGCCTCGCCCTGATGCCCGGCCGTCCAACCTTGCGCTTTTCGGCCTCGGGGCCGAACGTCGGGCAGGCCCTGCATGGAGTCGGTGGCGGTTTATCCAGGGAGGCCGTAAAAGCCAGGGGCTCTAGTCCCGGCCGCCCGGTATGGTGGGCTCCCGCCGGTGCATTCCGGCGGGGTGAGGCCTCCAAGCCGTTCGCCGATCTTCCTTGGCGTGCCCCTCAACGCGGCACCATGGTATTGGCCTCGTTGGGACAGAACCTCACGCACAGCCCGCACCCCTGGCAGTCGGCGATCCTTGCCTTGCCATCGGCCAGGCTGCGTTCTCCGAAGGCGCACAACTCGACGCAGGTCCCACATCCCTGGCACCTCTCCAGGTCCACCCGGGAGCGGAACCTGGATGGAATATAATGGTAACCATCCTCCTTGAAGGTGCGGTACCCGATTATGGGCAGGCAGGAGCACGCGCAGCAGTTGCAGATGACGAAGTAATTGGCGCTCCCCCGGAAGTACATGTGGCGGTCGAGCATCTGCACCAGGCCCTTCTCGTTGCTCTCCCGCACGATGCGCAGGGCTTCCTCCTTGTCGATGGGCCGGTAGTCCCGGGGGAAGAGCTCCAGCCAGATGGGAGCGCCGGTGAGGATGACGATGTCCGTCTCCAGGGGATGGTCGCAGGCCCGGGTGGCCAGGCGGCAGCGGCAGGGCCCCACGGCGATGCGGCCATCGTCGGGTAGCCCCCGGATGAAATCCTCCATCTCGGAGAGGGTCATCACCTGGCTCACGATAGCCCTCTCGGCCATGAACTTGGCCAGGGCGTAATAGAAGAATTTACGCACCGGTGGACGGGCCATGAAGGGGCGGTTGAGCAGCCAGTAGAAGAAAGCCAAAAGCTGGACCTCGAAACGGGCATAGAACTTCAGCATGCGTTGGCGCACCCGGCTGTCCTCGGCGATGAACGGGTCTCCCCAGTGTAACGGGATGGCCAGCCAAAGAACGGCAATAGAGCCTACGAGCCCCCATGGAACCTCGGTTTTCCCCTCCCCCCGCATGGTCGATGCCTCCTTTTCCCAACGCCTCCCGCCTTCTCGCGATTTCCGGCCACTCTAAGCCCTCTTCCAGGCCGCCGGAGCGAATGGCTCCCACCCCTCCGCCACCGACGGCGCCGACAACAAATAAGCATATCACCGCGAGGCTAAATCGGGCTTGATCTCCAATCCCCGTCCCGATTCGACCAGCGGCGGGAAGGATCCTTCCGCTCGCTTTGCCTGAGCGACTTGGCTTCACGCTTAGGGTACCACGGAGTGCCCGGTGCTTTGCTTTTCGCTTGTCGGGATGCGGCTGCCCTGGCGGCCGGACCTTAGCCCGGCCGGCGCGTATCCCCCGCGCCTTCATCCGTATTTCCGCACATGCACCTACGCCCAGGAGTGGTGACGCGAAATCATGGTTCGCGGGGCACGCGCTAGTCGCCTGGCCGCGGGCAGCGTTTCCTCCGTGTCTTGTCCCTGGGCCACGCTCGGGGAGGCCCCCGGCGCATGGCCCCCTTTCAGCGGGGTTGACCGAGAACATGGCGCGGCCCCCTTCCAGGGATTAACATTTAATCAATAGGCAAACCTTTTGCGGCACGTCCGCCACAAGGAAGCGGGCTGCGGGATGGGAGGAACATGATGGCCTGGAGAGAACTCTCTCCCGAGGAGGAGGAGGTCATAGTCCACGGGGGCACGGAGCCGCCCTTCAGCGGCGAATATACCGATCACTTCCAGCCCGGCACCTACGTCTGCCGCAGGTGCGGCGCACCCCTCTACCGCTCGGAAGACAAGTTCCATTCCGGCTGCGGGTGGCCGGCTTTCGACGACGAGATACCGGGCGCCGTAAACCGTCGGCCCGACCGCGACGGCAAAAGGACGGAGATAACCTGCGCCGCATGCGGGGCACACCTCGGGCACGTTTTCGTGGGCGAGGGCTTAACCCCCAAGAACGTGCGGCACTGCGTCAATTCCCTTTCCCTGCTCTTCGTCCCCGCCGTGGAGAGAATAGTGCTAGGCGGAGGTTGTTTCTGGTGCACGGAGGCCGTTTTTCGGCGGCTCCCCGGGGTGGTCTCCGTGACTCCCGGCTACGCCGGCGGAACCTTGCCCCACCCAACCTATAGGCAGGTGTGCACGGGCGACACCGGGCATGCCGAGGTGGTCCTGGTGGAATACGACCCCCGGCGCATATCGCTGCGCGAGATTCTCGAGGTTTTCCTCGCCTGCCACGACCCCACTTCCCTTGACCGCCAGGGCGCGGACGTGGGCAGCCAGTACCGCTCCATCGTGCTCTATACCACCGAGGATCAGGGGCGCGAGGTAAGGGAGTTCCTGCGCGAGGCGGCCCCAAGGTACGCGCACCCGCTGGTAACGGAAGCGTCCATGCTCGAGCACTTCTATCCCGCCGAGCAGGAGCATCGCCATTATTACGAGAGGAACCGGGATGCCCCTTATTGCCGCCTGGTGATAAAGCCCAAATTGGACAAGGTTGCCTCCCGCCTGAAGGCCGGCCCAAAAGATTAGGCATCCGGGCGCCGCTGGACGGGAACACGGAAGCCCCCTTCTCCCCAGGCCTCGTCCTTATCCGCCGAGCGCTCCTCGCCCAGCGCCACCACGCCCACCGGATCGCCGGAGGTCGAAGGTTCACCGCCCGCGGCCTTGCGGGTTGCCAGATCGCCCGCCCCCGCTTTTTTCGTGCCCCAGCATGCCCTAAAGGCTCGGTCTTTCCCCGGGACGGGGTTGCCGCTTAGGTTTTCCGGCCGGAAAAATCCTTTACCGATGGCCGCGTTCGCGCACCCCTTCCCCTGCTCGCGCACGTCTTCCCCCGGAAGGCCCGGGGCCGGTTCTCCGCCCGGCGTCCCGGTCCAGCACGGAGGAGCGTTGAAAGCGATGGCCTGAGGCTATAGATTAGAGTGGCGGGAAAATGAGGCACACCGGCGCAAGCGGGGACTGACCCATCAGCGGTGACCGGATTCCGGGCGTCGAAACGGAGGGGAAAGGGCATGGAACATCGCTGGGTGGCCTGGCTCAAACTGGTAGTGGCCGTTTTCTTTTCCGTCCTCGTTTTTTCCTTCGTTATCCTCACCGTTAAAGGCGCGCGCCAGGTTGAGGCGACGCCGGCTGAGCCCTCGGCCGGCCTGGAGCCGTATTCGGTTTCTACACCCTTGAACTCCTTGCCAGAACTGGTAAAGGAGCTAGCCCGCCTGGAGGTCCTGCCCTTGCGGCCATCCTGGGAATTCAAGGCGGGTAGCGGCCAGGTGCGGCTCTTTCCCGACCGAGACAGGATCTACGTCGCCTCCTCGACGGACTCCAGCGGCGGTTTTCTTTACTGCGTCGATGCACATTCTGGAAGGGTGCTCTGGAGCCGCGCCTTCGATGCCTGGATCTCCTGCTCGCCCAGCGCCTGGGAAGGCATCGTCTACGTGGGAACCACCTCCGACGTGCTTTACGCTCTCGACGCCACGAGCGGCTCGACGCTGTGGTCCTTCACCGCCCAGGGCGAGATATTAACACCGCCCGTCGTGGATGGCGGCCTCCTGCTCTTCTTCGCCGATAACGGCGCCGTCTTCGGCCTTTCCAACCGCCTCTACGCCCTGGATTCCGGGAGCGGCGCCCTGTTGTGGTCCTACGACACCGCCAGCTGGACGCCCTCTCCGCCCACCACCGGTCACGGGATGGTCTTCACCGCCGGCTCGAAGTCCACCGTCCTTGCCCTGGACAGGGGGACGGGAAAAGAGGTCTGGGCGAGCCCGGTGGACAGTATCGTCTTTTCCTCTCCCCTCCTCGACGGCGATCGTATTTACGTGGCCACGGTCAACGGTCGGCTCTATGCCCTGGAGGCCCTCACGGGTGCGCGGCTTTGGGAAGTCGGCATGCTCCACTTCACCCCTTCCCTTCCGCGCCTCGCGGGGAATAACATCCTGCTGGACCGTTGCCCGGACGGCATCCTGGCCTTTTCATTGCAAGACGGCCATGCCCAATGGGCCATGGGCGGTGATGCCCTCCTGGTCACCGAACCGTTTTTCTCGGGAATCGTTTACGCTTACTTTCCCGAAGGCCGGCTCCTCGAGCTGGACGCGAAAACGGGGCGGTGCCGGCGTATATACGTGTCGGATTTCGACTTCTCGACGCGACCCTGGGTGAGCGACGGATGGCTTTACTTTGCTTCCTCGGACGGTATCGTCCGGGCCACTCCCCTGCCGGGGATCCCCCAAGAGCATTGAGAGGCGGGCAGGCCGGGGCGGGCCATGGCAGCGAACGCGGAGGGGGGAAGGGCGACCGTGGGGAAAGGCTTCCCGCAAAGAGAGCTGAGGTCCGAACTGGCCTACCTGGGCATGCTCTCCCTCACCTTCTTCCTGTACATGGCGCTCGCCCTCTCGTCGCTGGCACCCAACGGCGTGATCGGAAAGATGTCGACCATCCACATGGCCGCGCAGAGGAACGTCTTCCTGCGGAACCTCCTCGTGGTATGCGGCTTCCAGGACGCAGGCCCTCTGCGGTTGCGCGTTTTCCTGTACCTCGTGCTCGTGCTGCTGGCTGCCTGTTACCTGTGGGCCCTTCACATCTTCCGACACCGGCCGAGAGGGCTCCCTTCCATCCTCTCCGTTTGGCTGTTCTTGAACCTCATCCTCTTGTTCATCCCCCCGCTTCTCAGCCGGGATGTTTTCTCCTACATGTTCTACGGGAAAATCGCCACCGCTTACGGCCATAACCCTTACCTGGTAACCCCCCAGCGTTTTTCCGCCGACCCCTTGTTCCCTCTCACCAGCCTCTACTGGAAGAACACTCCCGTGGTTTACGGCCCGCTTTTCACCCTGCTATCCATGCTCCTCACCCGCATGGCGGGAAACCAGATCACCCTGGGCATATACCTCTTCAAGTCCACGGCCGCGCTGTTCAACTTGGCCTGCGTCCTCCTCATCTGGTATATCCTGGGAAAGCATGCCCCGCGGCGCCAGGCCTTCGGCACCATGCTTTATGCCTGGAACCCCCTCGTCTTGATCCACTCCACGGGCGGGGCGCACAATGACGTCATCATGGCCGCCCTCGCCCTTGGGGCCCTGGCCCTGCTTCTCAGGGGGAAGAGGTTCTCCGGCTTTTTCCTGCTCTGCATGTCCTTCATGGTGAAGTACATCACCCTGATACTCATAGCCTCATATGTCCTATACCTGTTCCTGACGCGGGAAAGCCTCAAGGGGTGGGCGAGGGAGGCCTTCTTCCTCGGCCTTATCCTGCTGGCCGTCTTCTTCGCCTTTTATGCGCCTTTCTGGGAAGGACCCCGGACCTTCTCCCCCCTCCTTGAGAACCTCAGGCTGCGCAACTACAATCTGCCCGCTGGATGGTTGCTTGCCGCGCTGGGCGGCTTGCTGCACCTGGTCCTGCGCCTGGGGATCCGGACCGCTTTCTCCGCGGCCTCCATCCTGTGCTCCCTGGCTCTCAACCTCCTCTTCCTGGTGTGCCTGGTCCGGTTTACCTTGCGGTGCCGATCGGAACGCGACTTCCCGGAGTGCTGGTTCCTGATCACCTTGGCTTTCCTCCTCACCCGCTCTTACTTTCTCTCCTGGTACATGTTCTGGGTTTTCCCCTTCCTATGCCTCCGGCGCTGGGATGGGCTCTCCCGCTTCACGTTGCTCGCCGGAACCCTGACCCTGTACTTTGCCGACCTCATGCCTTATTCCTCAGGAGGTTGATGTTTCGGGTTGTCCGGCTCGTGGGCGGCCCGCGCCGGCTCAGGCGCTTCTCCGGGTCCCGGCCTTTATTGGAAATGCCGGTCGCGGCATCGCCCGCGGACCGGAAGCGGGGCTGCAAGCCGCGCGGGGCGAGCCATCTCCGGGCGGAGGCAAAACCGGGTTGATGACCACGGGAAGGCGTCACGGTGGTGGCCCCGTTCCGGCATCCGGCCCATCCCCGTACAAACGCGGGACCGGTTACTCCCTCCCGCGTTTGCGGGCCGCGTGGGTCCGAGGGGCTTCCCGTGTTTCCGGCCCGTCATTCCGAACGGGGAATTCGTTCCCCATCCCTGGAAAAGACAATAAAAAGAAGGCGTTAACGCCTTCCTTTTTGGTGGGCCTAACTGGATTCGAACCAGTGACCTCACCCTTATCAGGGGTGCGCTCTAACCTGCTGAGCTATAGGCCCTCGCGAAAATAAATTATAACCACGTCATGCTCCTTGCACAAGGAATCGATTTATGCACATTTTCAACAATATGTTGTGGATATATTTATTTATGACAACAATATGTTGCGGTTATTCCTCCGGGGCCAGGCCCTCGGGGAGGCGGAAGTTCTCCTCGCAAACCGCCCCCACCCGGCGGTACTCCCACTCCATCCTCTTTATGGTCCCCCCTCCGCCGACCGCCTCCCAAAGGGAGGGAAGGTGCCCCGGCCCTCCGAGGCGGGCTATTATAGAACGCCCGTCCTGCGTGTCCATGCGAAATTCTTCTCCGTTCCAGAAAGAAGCCAAACCGAAATAGGACTTCATCACCTGATGGGGCATGAAGCCCGCCCTCTTGGCCGCTTCCTCCTGGCTTATTTCCCGGTAAGTCCTTCGTTGCAGGTTTATCATCCAGCCGCGCCCTTCTTCCTCGTTGTAGATCACCACCCGGGGCACCCCCTCGAGCACGACCCGGAAAGAGCCCCCTCCGTATATCCCCACCCCCAGGACCTCGCCGCCCTCCACGGCTTTGACCTGGTACCTTCCTTCCATGGTGTTGCGCATCCCCTCCTCGCGGGGCCCTTCCATGGCTTTCCCGCCGCCGCAACCCCACAAGCCCACCGCGAGCAGGAGCGCCAGGGCTAGGGCCGCCATCCTCGCGCTGCAGGAACTCGGTGCCAAGGACCCACCTCCCTGGAAGTCTTCGAGCAAGGTGACCTAAAAGCCCGCCTCGGCGGGCTTTCTCCCCATCCAAGCGCCCGTGCCGTGGCGAGTCGGCCAGGCCGCATGCTCGCCGGCCCTGTCTTGGAGAGGCATTTCCGCTCAGCCCTTCATCACCGCTACCGGCCTCATGCGAGCCACCCGGCGGGAAAGCCCCGCCCCCTCGCATATCTGCACCACCGCCCGTACGTCCTTGTATGCCTCGGGCGCCTCCTCCGCCAGCCCTGAGAGCTGGGCCGCGCGCACCAGGATCCCCATTCCTTCCAGCCTCCGTTTCAACTCCTCGCCCCTCACTTGCTTCTTGGCCGCCTTCCTGCTCATGGTCCTGCCCGCCCCGTGGCAAGTGGAGCCGAAGCTCTTTTCCAAAGCCTCCTCCGTGCCCACAAGCACATAGGAGTGGCTTCCCATGTCGCCGGGGATGATCACCGGCTGCCCGGTTTCCGCGTACCTGGCGGGGATCTCCGGCCGCGATCCCGGGAAGGCGCGGGTGGCCCCCTTCCTATGGACCATGAGGGTGAGGCGCTTGCCGTCCACTACGTGTTCCTCCATCTTGGCCAGGTTATGGGACACGTCGTAGAGCACGTGCATCCCCAGGTTCCGTGCCCCAGCGCGGAACGCCTTCTCGAAGCATTCCCTTATCCAGTGGGTGATGGCCTCCCGGTTGCACATGGCGAAGTTCGCGGCACAGGCCATGGCCGCTAGGTAGTCGCGGCCCTCCCGGGACTCCACGGGCGCGCAGACCAGTTGCCGATCGGGCAGGGAATACCCGTATTTCTTAATGGAAGCCCCCATCACGTCGATGTAATCCGTGCATATCTGGTGACCTAACCCCCTGGACCCGGAGTGCACCATGACCACCAGCTGTCCCTCGAAAAGGCCTAGTTTCTCAGCGGGGGGCCGGGTCTCCTCCACCACTTGTATTTCCAGGAAATGGTTACCAGACCCCAGGGTCCCCACCTGGTCCTTTCCCCTAGCGAAGGCGCGCTCGCTGACCTTTGAAGGGTCCGCCCCCGGGTAATGCCCCCGCTCTTCCATGGCCTCGAGGTCCTCTTCCCATCCTATACCCCGCGCCACCAGCTCGGGGGCTCCCTTGGCCATCAGCCGCTCCACCTCTCTGCGCTCCAGGTGGAGCCTCCCCCTGGTGCCCAGTCCCTTGGGAACGGATGCGTTGAGCAGGTCCAGCAGCTCCGGCAGTTTTTCCTTCGACTCCTCCCAGCTCAGGGAGGTTAGCACCAGCCTCACCCCGCAGGATATGTCGTAACCGACCCCTCCCGGGGAGACGACCCCGTCCTCCACCAGGGTGGCCGCCACCCCGCCGATGGGAAAGCCGTATCCCCAATGGATATCCGGCATGGCCATGGAGGCCCTGACTATCCCGGGAAGGCAGGCCACGTTGGCCACCTGCTGCAAGGCGTTGTCCGCGTCAGCTTTTTCCAGTATTTCCCGGTCGGCGAAGACTATGCCCGGGACCCTCATGCCCTCCTGGGCATCAGCCGGAATCTCCCAGGTGTATTCATCGATTTGTTTGACCTTGCCGAGAAAACCCACCGATCTCACCCCCTTGTGGAGTATCGCGCTCCGGGATGGTTCCCAGGGCCCGCGGCCCACCCCTCTGAAGAAAGGCGCCCCTCCGCGGTTTGCCCAGGTCTTTCGCGCAGGCACCGGGACCCTGTTTTCGGGTTCGCATGTCGGAATCGCCTCTTGTTCACATCCCGCGCCGCCAGCAGCGTTAACCGGCGCAGGTGCCGCGAACCACTTGCGCGTCAGACATCGAATATCACCTGGGCGATCCAGGTGCCGTTCTCCTCTTTCAGCTGGAGCATATGGTAAGTCGCCGCCTTTATCTCCCCGGAGACCTTGTGTTTGGCCGGATCCAGGGGCTCTCCCAAGCCCCAGCCCTCGGCCAGTTCCTCGGTCACCTGTCGGACCTCGAAGTCGCCAAAGGCCCAGCCTTCGGTCTCAACCAGGAAGAGTATCTCCGAAAGCCACTTAACCAGCAGTTCCTCGGGCCCGGAGGCCCGGGCTTTTACGTCTTTTCTCTCCCTCAGGCCCACGCTTGCCACGTCCAGGATCAAGGACATCATCCCCAGCGCGGCATTGGCGAAAACCTCCTCCCTGGACTTACCGTAAGCCCTTATCCCCACGTCCGCCGTATGATCGAGGATCTCGAACCTTGTCAGCCTTCCTCCTCCTTTTCGTCCGACAACCCCTCGCGGGAGGCGAGGTGGGCGATGGAGGCCACCCGGTCCTCCTCCCTCAGGCTCATGACCCTGACCCCCTGGGTAGCTCGCCCCATGCGCGAGATGTCCTCCACCGGCACCCGGATCACCACTCCTTCCACCGATATGGCCATCAACTCCTGGTTGTCCTTTACCACCCTGGCGCCCGCTATCTTCCCCTTGGCCCCACCGGCGGCGATGGTGCGCACCCCCTTCCCGCCCCGGTGGTGCTTGGGGTACTTGGATATGGCGGTACGCTTTCCGTATCCCTGTTCGGTGATCACGAAAAGGTCGGCGTCCTCGGAGGCGATCCCCATGGCGATGACCTCGTCGCCGGGAGAGAGGCTTATCCCCCGCACGCCCCGGGTGTCCCTGCCCATGGGGCGGCAGTCCGTCTCCGGGAAGCGGAGGGCCTGGCCTTCCCGGGTCACGAGTATGAGCTCGCTCTTCCCGTCGGTAAGCCTGGTGTCGATGACCTCGTCTCCCTCCTGTAGGTCTATGGCTATCAGGCCGTCGCGACGCGGCGAGTCGTACTGCCTGAAGGGGGTCTTCTTGATCATGCCCTTTTTCGTGGCCATGACCAGGAAACTCTCCTCCGAGTAGCCGCGGGTGGCGATAACCGAGCATATCTTTTCCCCCGGACCCAGGGGGAGCAGGTTCACCAGGGCTTGCCCCCTCGAGGTGCGGGATCCCTCCGGGAGCTCGTAAACCTTCAGGCGGTAGGACTTCCCGCGGTTGGAAAAGAAGTGTATGAAATGATGGGTGGAGGCCACGAACAGGTGCTCCACGAAGTCGCCTTCCTTGAGGTTCATCCCCGTCACCCCCTTACCTCCCCTCCTCTGGGTCCGGTAAGTGGCGATGGGCAGCCTCTTCACGTAACCGGAATGGGTTATGGTCACCACCACCTCTTCCTCGGCGATCAGGTCCTCGATCTCCAGGTCCTCGTAGTCGGGGATTATCTCCGTCCGGCGGGGATCGGCGTATTTCTTCTTGATCTCCTCGAGCTCCTCCACGATCAGGTCGCGCACCTTTTTTTCGTCGGCCAGGATATCCCGCAGACGCGCTATCTCCTTCTTGAGCTCTTTGTGTTCCTCGCGGACCTTCTCCCTCTCCAGGCCGGTCAGCCGCTGGAGCCTCATGTCCAGTATGGCTTGTGCCTGTTCCTCGCTCAGCTTGAAGCGTTTCATCAAGCCATCCCTGGCATCCTGCACGGTGCGCGATTTCTTTATAAGATCGATGACCGCGTCCAGGTTCGCCAGGGCCACCAGGAGCCCCTCCAGGATGTGCGCCCTCTTCTCGGCCCTGTCCAGCTCGAAACGGGTTCTCCTGGTAATAACTTCCATCTGGTGATCGACGTAGGCCGCCAGCGTGTCCCTCAGGGAGAGGATGCGCGGCACCCCGTCGACCAGGGCCAGCATGATGATGCCGAAGGACTCCTGGAGCTGGGTATGCTTGTAAAGCTGGTTTAACACTACCTGCGGCGCCGCTTCCTTGCGCAGTTCCACCACCAACCGCATTCCAGCGCGGTCACTCTCGTCCCTGAGATCGGCTATTCCCGCCAGCTTCTTGCTCCGCACCAGCTCCGCTATGCGCTCCGTCAGGCGCGCCTTGTTCACCTGGAAGGGGATCTCGGTGATTACGATACGGTTCCTTCCCGACTTGGTCTGTTCGATATGCGCCTTTCCCCGCACCTTGATGACGCCGCGGCCGGTCTCGTAGGCCTCCCTCAAGCCCTCCAGGCCCATCACCACGCCGCCAGTTGGAAAGTCGGGCCCCTTTACATACCTCATCAGCTCCCGCGAATCCAGTCCCGGGTCCCGTATCAGAGCCACGGTGGCATCTATAACCTCCCCCAGGTTGTGCGGGGGTATGTTGGTGGACATCCCCACCGCTATTCCGGAGGAGCCGTTGGCCAGCAGGTTGGGGAACCTCGAGGGTAGAACGGTTGGCTCCTGTAGCGACCCGTCGTAATTGGGCACGAAGTCAACGGTGTCCTTGTCTATGTCCCTCAAGAGCTCCATGCTGATGGGGGACAGCCTCGCTTCGGTATAGCGCATGGCGGCCGGGCTATCCCCGTCGACGGAGCCGAAGTTTCCGTGCCCGTCCACCAGCTCGTAGCGGCTGGAGAAATCCTGCGCCATGCGCACCAGGGTGTCGTATATGGCGGCGTCCCCGTGGGGGTGGTACTTACCCATGACGTCCCCCACCACCCTCGCCGACTTGCGATAGGGGCGGTTGGGGGTCAGGTTCTGCTCGAACATGCCGTAGAGGATGCGGCGGTGAACGGGTTTCAGCCCGTCCCGCACATCCGGAAGCGCCCTCCCCACGATTACGCTCATCGCGTAATCGATATAGGACCGGCGCATTTCCTCCTCTATCTCCACCGTCTTCACTTTTCCGGATAACGCCTGCACCATCTCCGAATCCTCCCTTTTTCGGAGTTGCACGGCTCCAGGCCACTAGATATCCAGGAACCGTACGTTCTTGGCGTGTCTCTGGATGAACTGCCGGCGTGCTTCCACGTCGTCGCCCATGAGGGTGTTGAATATCTCGTCGGCAATGATGGCGTCCTCCAGGGTCACCTGGATGAGGACCCTCTTCTCCGGGTTCATGGTGGTCTCCCAGAGCTGCTCGGCATTCATCTCGCCCAGGCCCTTGTATCTCTGGATCTCGTACTTCCTGCCGTCGAAGCGCTTCAGGAGTTCGTCCAGCTCGGCATCGTTGTAAGCGTAATAATCCGTTTTGTCGCAATGCACGCGGTACAAGGGAGGCTGGGCTATGTATACGTAGCCGGCTTCGATCATCTCCTGCATGTAGCGGAAGAAGAAGGTCAGGATCAGGGTCCTGATGTGGGCCCCGTCCACGTCCGCATCGGTCATGATGATGGCCTTGTGGTACCTGGCCTTGGAAATATCGAACTCCTCGCCTATCCCGGTACCCGCGGCGGAGATGATGGCCTGTATCTCGCTGTTGTTCAATATTTTATGCAGCCTTGCTTTCTCCACGTTAAGGATTTTCCCTTTGAGCGGCAGGATGGCCTGAAACCTGCGGTCGCGAGCCTGCTTGGCCGATCCACCCGCGGAATCGCCTTCCACGAGGTATATCTCGCACAGGGATGGGTCCCTCATGGTACAGTCGGCCAGCTTTCCAGGCAGGGACGTGCTCTCCAACAGGCTCTTGCGACGGGTCAGCTCGCGCGCGTGCCGGGCGGCCATCCGCGCCTTCGAGGCCCCTATAACCTTGCTCACGATGGCCCTGGCCTCCGTGGGGTTCTCCTCCATCCACTCCGAAAGCTTGGTGTTGACCGTGGACTCCACGAACCCCTTTATGTCCGTGTTTCCAAGCTTGGTCTTGGTCTGGCCCTCGAACTGCGGCTCCTTCAACTTCACGCTTATGATGGCCGCCAGCCCCTCCCGGACGTCCTCGCCTATAAGGTTGGGGTCCTTCTCCTTCAGGAAGCCCTTTTTGCGCGCGTAATCGTTGATAACCCTGGTCAGGGCGGCCTTGAAGCCCGCCAGGTGCGTGCCTCCCTCGTGGGTGTTTATGTTGTTGGCGAAGGTGTAGATGTTCTCCACGTAGCCCTTGTTGTACTGCATGGCTATCTCCACCTGCGCCTCTTCCTGTTCTGAACTCATGAAGATTATCTTGTTGTGGAGAGGCTCTTTGCTCGAGTTCACGTGTCTTATGAAGTCGATGATCCCACCATCGTACTTGTAGACTACTTCCTCGGGCGGCTCCCTCCTCTCGTCCCTTATCTCGATGCGCAGTCCCCGGTTGAGGAAGGCCATTTCCCGCATGCGCTGGGCGATGGTGTCGAAGTCGAACTCCACCGTCTCGAAGATCTCCGGGTCGGGGGAGAACCTTATTATGGTCCCCGTGCGTTTCGATTCCCCCACCACCTGCAAATCCGTGGTGGGCACGCCCCTCTCGTATCGCTGCTGGTAGACCTTCCCGTCCCTCCCCACCTCGAGAATCAACCACTCGGAGAGGGCGTTCACAACGGACACACCTACCCCATGTAAGCCACCCGAGACCTTGTAGACCTTGCCGCCGAATTTGCCGCCGGCATGTAGGGTGGTGAGGACGACCTCGGCCGCTGGCCTCTGCTGTTTTTCCATGATACCCACGGGGATTCCGCGGCCGTCGTCGACCACGGTGATGCTGTTGTCCCGGTGTATGGTTATCCATATATTGTGGCAGTAACCCGCCAGGCATTCGTCGATGCTGTTGTCCACCACCTCGTACACCAGGTGGTGAAGCCCCCTCGGCCCCGTGGAGCCTATGTACATGCTGGGCCTTTTCCTCACCGCCTCCAGGCCCTCGAGGACGGCAATGGATCTCTCGTCATATACCTCTGTGGCTTCTTTAGCTCCCGACATCTTCCCTCCGCATGAATCCGGCTTTCCCGATTTTTCGCTTTTCTAACTGTTAAAATTATAACACCTCGAGGGTGTTTCACGTGAAAAACTGGCCCGACACCAAATTATATAAATCTATACTTTAGGTTTAACTTTTATTACGATATCTTCTATCTTTACTCTGGTGGCGTCCTCCAGGAACCCCAGGATCTCCTGCCGGCGCATGCTCATCTCCTGCGCCCAGGCGTGCGAGTTAACCCTTATCACCAATCTCTTCCCTTTGAACCCGCAGGGGGTTCCCTCCGGGAACCTTCCCGATTCATTCCAAGCCTTTTTTATCGCCAGCAGGTCTTCCACCCTCTCCAGACCCTCTCCAGCGAGCGCCTCTCTTAATATTCCGTTTATCTTCCTCATGCTTCTCCCCGCTCCGACTTCGCCCAACCACGATTCTAAAACATCCGGAGGACAAGGCCCGACGGTTAAAACAGCCCGCGCCTTCCGCCTAGTAATAGAACGCGGCCTTCGGGGTATTCTCTTGCGCGCGTGCCCATTGCCGTCTGTCCCGCAACCCCGCGATGCTTGAGTGGGCCAGTCTTAAGGTAAGATGGTGTTTAATCCAGAGGGGCTCCGTTTTTTATCCAATCGAGGTCGATGGTTTTTTCCGCTTCCGCTTCCTTCACCCCATCCGCGGAAGTCACCAGCGCCTGTACTCTAGACCTTATGTTCCTGGCGAGCTTCTCCCGGTTCCACGCGTCGAGCTCCGAAAAACAGTCGTCAAACAACAATAACGTCCTTATCGAGGTATACTCTTCCTTCATCCTGGCCTGGACCAACCTACAGGCCAAACAGAACATCTTTTGTTCTCCCTGCGACCCTTCCCTCCTGATGTTCCTTCCACCGAGGTAGAAAACGATCTCGTCTCTATGTGGGCCGACCAGGGTCATCCCCCTCCTTATCTCCGCCTCCCGCATCTTCCTTACCTTCTCCAAGTTGTACTCTTCGTCCCCCGGGGAGAGACTGGAGTAATACTTCACCTCTACTTCTCCCATTCCCCACTCCCTTGTTTCCTCCTTCAACATATCGGAGAGAAGGCGTACCGCCGACCTCCTCTCCCTGACCACATCCATGCCATACCTCACCAGGAGGAGATCCCAACTCTCGACCTCTCCTGCCCGCCATGCTTCCTTCCTCGCCATCCTCAGGGCCTCGTTTCTCTGTTTAAGGATGCGGCGGTATTCCTTGATAAGCTCCCCGTAAGCGGGTTTGATATCCCTTATCACCTCATCGATGTATCTTCTCCTCCACTCCGGGTTGCCCTTGACTATGAATATGTCCTCCGGAACAAAAGCTACCGCCCCCATCCCTTTGAAAACACCTTTCTCCACCTCCCCTTCTCTCCTCAAGATTGTTACTACCCTCTCCTCCACCTCTCCCCCCAGGCGCCCCTCAACCCACCCTTCTTGAGCCCCGCTCCTCACCATCTCCTTTAAATCCGCTCCTCTTATAGACCTTCCCTCCACAAGTAAAAAAACGGCTTCGAGAAGATTTGTCTTCCCTACGCCGTTCCTCCCCGTCACGAGGTTTAATCCCGGCCCGAAACTTACCGCGAAATCTTCGTAGTTTCTAAAATCCTTCAGCCTTATTTCCTTCAACAACTTCAGATCCTTATGGGCATGATTATGTATATGAAGTCCTCTCCTTCCTTTTCCTTTATAAGTCCGGGTTTTAATGGTTCGTTGACGCCCATGACAACGGTGTCACCCTCTATGGATGTAATACCGTCCTCGAGGAACTTCCCGTTGAATGCGATGGTCATCGGTTCACCCGCGTAATCCACCACTAAAGTTTCCTTTCCCTCCCCCACGTCCCTCGACTCCGTGTTCACCACGACCTTTCCCTCTCCTATCTGAAGCTTCACCGTGCTGTTCACGAGAGAAACCCTCTTCAGGGCGTTTAAAAACTCTTCCTTCTTGATCTCTAAAGTCTTCTCCGTCTTTTCCGGTATAAACTGCTCATACCGCGGGAACTTCCCCTCGATAAGCCTTACCGTGAATTCCATGCTCTGGTCCTCGAATTTCAACTGGCCGGCGTTATCGTCCCTGTATACCTTTATCGTTCCCTCACCCTTAATTAGCCTCGAGAAGTTCAGAAGCGGCGCCGCGGGAACGATATAACTACCTTTTTCCACCGCTGTGTACCCGTCTTTTATTCTTTTCACGGCGAGGCGGTAGCTATCCGTGCTCACCATCCGTATCTCATCCTCGTCTATCTCCACATATATTCCCGTCAACGTGGGCCTCTTCTCATCCCTGGAGGCGGCTTTGGAAACCGCTTGCACGGATCTAGAGAACGCCGACTCGTCGAGGCCATCCACTATCAGAACGCTTACATCAGGGGCACTCGGGAAGTCGTCCACGGGCATCGTGAATATCCTGAACAGGTTGTTCTCTCCCCTGACTTGCAGCTCGTTCCCTTCCAGCTCTAGAATCAACTTCACGTCCTTTGAATCCCTGAAGAGATCCAGGAGTATCTTATGGCTGACAACGCAAGTTCCCTCGTTTTCCACGTTTGCGGTACAACGGGTGATTGAAGAAGACTCCAGGTCAGTTGTAAGCAATTCGACACCATCGCCACGGGCTTCGATCTTCACCCCTGAAAGTATGGGCATGACGCTTCTCGAGCTTACGGAATGTTGTACGAGCTGCAGTGCCTTCTGGAAGTCTTCCTTTAAAACCTCTAGCTTCATAGTGTATGCCTCCTTACTAATAAGACTTATTCTTACTTTCTTTTGTATTCATCTTCTTATCGCTTGTTAAGACGTTGAAAAAACACGGAAAGAGGGGGTTTTACGTGGGATATTGGGTCCTGCGATTGTGTAAAAAGGTGCGGAAAAATAACGAGGGCATGTGAATACGCTGCGCGGTCCAGTCGAAAGATGTCCTTGACACTCTCCATGGGCCAACCCCTTATAAACATTAACCCTCCTTTTTGAACCGACTTTCAACACTTTTTCAACCGGTTGGTTATTTTCTGCACCATATTGTATATCTCCCTTTTTTCCTTCATCAGTTCCTTGATCTTCTCAACGGAGTGGATGGCCGTGGAATGGTGTCTGCCTCCCAGGGCGCTACTGATGGCGGGAAGAGAAGCGTCGGTCAGCTCACGACAGAGATACATGCAGATTTGACGCGCTGTCACAAGCTGTCTCGAGCGGTTAGCGCTCTTAAGTTGGTCGACGGTTATATTGAAACATTCCGCCGTGATGTTGATTATTTGGTCGATGGTTATATCAGGAGAGGCCTCCTCCGGAAGAATGTCGCGGAGCACGTCGGTGGCGAGGTCGACGCTTATGGGTTGCTTTACGAGGTTGGAGTACGCAACGACCCTTATTAGGGCACCCTCGAGTTCGCGGATGTTGGATTCAAAGCGGGAGGCTATGAAGTGAATGACGTCGTCGGGGACTTCTTTCTTGTCTAACTCGACTTTTTTCTTGAGTATAGCGATGCGGGTTTCCAGGTCCGGAGGCTGAATATCGGTGATCAACCCCCATTCGAACCTCGATATCAACCTGTCTTCGAGGTTAGGAATATCTTTAGGTGGTCGGTCGCTGCTGAGGACTATCTGCTTGTTGTTGTTGTGCAGGTCGTTAAAGGTGTGAAAGAACTCTTCCTGCATTCTTTCCTTGTTGGCCAGGAACTGGATATCGTCCACCAGGAGCATATCGTTGGACCTGTACTTCTTCTGAAAGCTCGGCACCCTCTTGTCACGGATGGCATCTATGTAGTCGTTGACGAACTTCTCCGTGGAAACGTAGGTGATCTTGAAGTTCGGGTACAGCTTCTTCGTGTAGTGCCCAATGGCGTTCATGAGATGAGTCTTTCCCAGACCCACTCCTCCATAGATGTAAAGTGGGTTATACGAAGTGGGGTTCTCGGAGACCGAGAGGGCAGCCGCGTGGGCAAATCGGTTACTGGGACCCGTGACAAAGGTCTCAAAGGTGAACCTCGGGTTAAGGTCGGAAGAGGAAGTGTCCTCCTCGAGGAGGTTTACATCGAGAAAAAGGGGTTTTCTAGCCCCCTTTTTCCGGCGGTCTTTAAAGGTAAGCCTTACATCATTGACACCCGAAAAGGTCTCTTTCGCTACCTCCCGTATAAGGTTAAGATAACGCTTGTCCACCCACTCCTTGGTAAAGATGTTGTTGGTATAAAGCAAGAGCGTATCCCCCTCCACGCCGTCGAAATGTATGTTCTTAAGCCAGATAGAGGATGAGTCGGGTATGTTTTCCTTCATTCTTTCAACGCATTTTTCCCACAAGTGGCTCGACTTAGAGGTCATAGGATCATCCCCCGGGCGGGTCCGCCGAACGTGTCACAGGCGTATTCTATTATAGGGACAGAATGCTCCGCAAGTACGACTTACCCATGTCGGACAGGAATCTTTTTCCATCTGACGATCGCGTTATCAGCCCCAACCGCTCGAGCCTCACGAGTTCGCGATGGGCGGTACTTAGGCTTATTCCCAGTTCAGTTGAGACCTGGGAAGGGCCCACGAACTCCTCCTCCGTGAGGAGAAAGAGAATATTGTTCTGGCGTTGGGAGAGTCCTTCCACCAGGTCGTGATGGACAGAAGAGGACACCTCCCCGTCCAAAATAGAGACAGAGATATAAGTTCCCTCACCGGGTTGACTAAACACATTGAGCTCCCCCCCGAGATCGGATATCTCTTTTTCCGCGAGGTAGAAGCCGAGGCCCACCCCACGGATGACGGAACGCTGCACCTCGGTGGCCGTGGAGTAGCCGGGTTCCATGGCGAGATCCAGACGACCAATACCCGGGCCGGTATCAGAGATGTAAAACCGCTTGCGGGAAGGCTCTACGACCAGGGATGCGCAACACGGAACGGCATGGACGAGGTTGTCGGTCAACTCCCGAAGGGCGACCTCCGGAGGGCGCGGGAGGGCTCCCGCTAAGGAGCTCAAGACTATATCCAGCACCTTTTGGCGAAAGGAATGAAAGTCATCCGTGTGGACCTCGTGAACCGTGAAACCGCTTCCGTCGGGAATGGCGATCCGGGTGTGAGGGGGCCTTATCACCCATCCCGATTCAGGGTCTCTCGGCCATTCCATTTTTCCACCTCCTATTCCGCCGGGGAGAAAAACCCTTGTAAATAAGGGAAAAATTCTCGAAGGAGGTTGAAATGGCGGGATGGCTGTGCACAGTCAGGCGACACCAAAAAAGCTGGAACGGCGCACAAGCGGCTCTCGTGCATGGGCTTCTTCAACCCTTTAAAATGCGTAAACAAAAGGCAAAACATAGTTTTCCACAGGTTTTTCAACAGCTGTTGATAACCGTAAGATCCCCGCCGCCGAGCTCGAAGCAAAGTGGATTATAACAACGACGGTGGCGGTTATTAAGGGGTATTTTTGACAAAGTGTATGATCCACATTGAAGGCAGCCCGGCTGGCTTGCCGCCCGTGGCCCACAAGGTCGGTATATGGAAAGCCAACGCAATTCTCGCGCTGCTCCCTGGAAGTGGTACCGGGACCTGTTGCTTAAGCGAGGACCCTGGCTTGGTCCTGTGCCGACTATTGAGCTCGAGCTTGCACCTCTCGGGGGAAAGCAGCCGGTCAAAGGCGGCAGGGCTTAAGGAGAGCAGATTCCCCCTCACCTTCCGTTACCTCTTCTTTAATCTCATCTTCCCGAACCTCTCCGGGGCCTTCAGGGTTGGGCGCCACCAACCCCTTCCCGCAGGGGCAGTCCAGGATGGCCCACACCTTGACCAGAGCCTTCCTCACCTCGGCGGTGTAGATGGGTTTCCTGCCCCGGCGAAGGCCAACCGTCCTGGCAGGCGCTTTCCCGGCCCTTTCCTTCACAGGTGGGCCCTTCCTCAAGACCCATGCCGCATAGCTGCGGTTGTATCCGGTGAGGGCGCAGAACTCATCGAGCATGCGGCCCTTTTCCTTCTTGGAGGCCTTTCTGTATCTCTTGGCCACCTCTTGGGTGATCCTCTTCCTGGTCATGAGGTCCAACCTCAACTTCCTCACCCCCTCGGTGAACATGTCCTCCGGGGCGATTTTCGGTGCCTCGCTTGGGGTAGATATTCGTTTTGAGGCAACGAAAATATTTCCTGTAGAAAGATCATGAGTCGATTCGCTTTCTTGACACCCGAAAAGGGCGTAGATATAATCTTCATGCTTTTGTGGAGGTAGAGATGAAGAGAACATATCAACCAAATACCAGAAAAAGGAAAAAGAACCACGGGTTCCGCAAGAGGATGAGCACCCGGGCAGGCCGCGCTATACTCAAGAGGAGGAGGCTGAAGGGCAGAAAGAGGTTAAGCGCATAGCGCATGGAAACGCTCAAGAAGAGCAGCGAGTTCAAGAGGGTGCTCGAGGGAGGAAGCCGGGAAAAACTGGAAAATATTGTTATTTGTGCGCTCCCCAACCCCGGGGGACCAACCAGGGTTGGTATATCGGTTGCCAGGAGGACAGGGGGGAGCGTAAAAAGGAATAGGATAAAAAGGAGGATAAGGGAGGCGGTCAGGAGGTGCGCCTCCCTTTTACCACCGGAAGTAGATATGGTCATCCTTGCCGGCGAGAAGTGTTTAGACTCCGACTTCAGCTGCATTGAAAGGGATATAAGGATCTTTGCAGAGAGATGGAAGAAAGAAGATCATCGGCAAAAAGGAAGGCGCTGAGGTTCCCGGCCACGGCAGCCGCCTGGACAGTCAAGGCCTACAGGATATTGGTTTCCAGTTGGACCCCTCCAAGGTGTAGATTCTACCCTACGTGTTCGCAATATATGATCCAGGCACTGGAGAGGCACGGCCTCCTCAAGGGCGGCCTCATGGGATTACGAAGGATTCTCCGCTGCCACCCGCTGAATGAAGGCGGATACGACCCCGTCCCGGAGAGATAAGCGATGATGAGCGTATGGTCCGAGATATGGAATGGAATAGTGGCCTTTTTTAATCTTCTGCTGCAAGCCTTTTATAGATTCAGCGGAAATTATGGGTTAGCCATTATCATACTTACCATACTTATTAAGGTCGTATTGCTCCCATTGACCGTAAAGCAGACCAGATCGATGCTGGCCATGCAGAAAATACAACCGGAGATCAGAAAAATACAGGAAAAATATAAAGACGACAAGGAGCGGCTTTCCCAGGAGATGATGAAATTTTACAAGGAGAACAAGATCAACCCCTTGGGGGGTTGTCTTCCGTTGCTCCTTCAACTACCGGTGTTCTTTGCTTTGTTCACGGTATTGAGGAAATACCTCTTGACTCCCCCGGCGCTTCTGGTGGGCAATACTTACTCCGTTTTCGGCGGCCTTAACCTCATGGGGGGAGCCGCATATGCGCTGCTGCCGGCGGTAAAGAAGGCCGGTTTCCTGTGGATGGGAAACCTCGCCGACACCACCCGTATCGCGGACCCTTATTTCGTGCTCGTCATATTGTTGGCCGCCTCCACCTGGTATTCACAAAAGCAGGTAATGACCGATCCCCGGCAGAAGAACATGATGATCATAATGCCCATCTTTACCGCCTTTATAGGATACAGCCTCCCGGCGGGGGTGGCTATTTATTGGGTTACCACCAATGTCCTCCAGATATTGCAGCAGTGGGGGATGGAGTTGTACGACAAGAAATTTAAGAGTAAAGGCGAAGAAAAGGCACAATATGCGCAGAAAGCAGGTCGAGTTGAAAAGGGCGAGCAGGCCAAGAAAAAACCCACTGCCCAAGTGACACCCAAACCCCCCGAGCGGAGTGGAGCAAAGAAACCCGCCACCAAGGGCCAGGCGAAAGCGGTGGGGAGCAAAAAGGCTAAATCCAGCAAAGAAAAACCATCCACCTCGGGTGCAGGGACTACGAAAAAAGTCGTAAAGACAACGGATGCCGGGAAATCCAGGGGCGCCGGTGGAACAAAGAAAAAGCGCCCCAAGACGCCACCCCCGGGATCGAAAACAAGGAGCCGATGAAAAAAGGAAGACTGGGATAAGAATAAAAAGGAGTACGGACATGGAGCTCACAGAGAAGAGAAACACACCAAAGAGCATAGTCGTGGATATAGTCAACCTCATGAACCTTAGAACCAGGGTCACCTCTTGGGAAGACGAGGAGGAGATACACGTCGATATATGGGGAGAAGACCTCGGCATCCTCATCGGCAAGGGAGGATCTACCCTTCAGGCATTGCAGGACCTGGTTACGGTGATCGCGAGAAGAAGGGGGCATGCCGACAGAAGAATCACCATCGACGTGGAAAGATACAAGGAGAGGAAGCGGCAAAGACTTAGGGACTACGCCGAGAGGATGGCGGAGAAGGCGACCAGCACCGGGAGGCCAGTAAAGCTGGAACCCATGACGCCCAGGGAAAGGAAGATAGTGCACGATGCCCTGAAAGAGATACCGGGCGTAGAGAGTTTCAGCGAGGGAGAAGAGCCGCACCGAAGGGTAATAATCAAGCCGCTGGGCGCCGAATAAATCGCCAAATCAGCGCAAACATGCCTCTGCAGGGCGGCAAGATGGATGTTTGGACAGGTACCCAGTGATTTCATGGCGGGCGAACGCGGGAAGCAAGCCTTAACGCCGCAGCAGGGGCACTGTTTCACGTGAAACGACTTTAATGATCATCTCCCGCCTCCAAAGAGCCCCTATCCTTGCCGGATCTAAGCACGCGCCAGGCGCCCCGACCACGGGCCAAGCGGACATAGGGAAAGCTCAACCAGAACTTTAAACAATTTGCCAAAAGAATCGCCAACGGCCAAATAGGCAATAATTGATAGAATTCGTTTCACGTGAAACCATTGTGAAGGAAAAATGGGGAAGAGGGAGAAAGAGAAATAGAAAAACGCATCATCTTTTACGGCAGCACGGGAAGGCCTGGAGACGCCAGCAGGGAGAAGGTCGCGTACCCGGGGAAAGATCGAGGCGACCGAGGAAGAGCGTGTCATGGAGATGTCGGGAGGAGCAACCCCCTGGCCACGCGTGGTTGGGGGTGATGAGTTCAGAAGGGCGAGATGGATGTAAACAATCAACAGAAAGGCGCAGAATCCAGCGAAAGGAAGGACAGGATATGCCAATCCATCCGGAAGGTGGGAAACAGGCTGGGGATCGAGATATCCCCAGAAATGCTGGATTTATCGGTAACCTATATCGAAGAATTGTTGCGCTGGAACAAGGCCTTCAACCTCGTGGGAAGGAGGCTTGATTTGGAGGGTGTGTTGTTGTTATTCCTTGACTCCTTGACGCCCTTGATGATGAAGGGCGTTTTTTCGGAGGGCGTGGAGGTATTGGATATCGGGAGCGGTGCCGGGATGCCCGGCATTCCTTTATACTTGATAGGTGGGCCTTTTCCGCTGACCATGGCGGAAGCGCAAAGAAAAAGGGTTACTTTCCTCCGGCACATTTGCCGTAAGCTCGGGCTTTCCCGGGCGTATGTTTACCCTGGCAGGATCGAAGAAATGCGGAAGCACGAAGATTATATGAGTTTTTTCGACGTGGGCTTGGCAAGGGCGGTCATGGACCCCATGAAGCTGCTCGGGATAGCGGGGCCGTTGATAAGCGAGGGAGGCAAACTGGTACTTTTCGTGGGCAGCTCGGATGGCGAGCGGCTGAGAAGAGGCGCTTCCGGGTTGGAGAAAAGGGGGTGGAGAATGGAAAGCCTGAGGTCCACCCAGAGATATGTTGGCCGGGATAATTACCTCGCCATCTTGAAAAAAACCTCTTGAAGGGAAAGGGGACGGGATGGGCGGCATCGCGGATGGCGTCCTATCATGTTGCTTGTGGGGCCAGGGGGAGGATGCGTTGCGGCCAGGAGAATCAACCGCGCACAGAAGGGCCAAGATGGCGGTCAGCCAACCCCCTGAAATTCGGGCCGTGGGTCGGAACGGGGATCGGAAAAAGGCGAGCCACCGGAAGGTAGCGATTATTAAAACCTAAGAGGTGAGAGCCATGGAAGAGGGAGAAGAGAAGCCCGAGCGCAAGGAAACCGCCAAGGTGGTGGCCATCGCCAATCAGAAGGGTGGCGTGGGGAAGAGCACTACGGCCATTAATCTGGGGGCCTATCTGGCACTGGAAGGGAAGCGCGTCCTGGTCATCGATCTGGATCCCCAGAGCAACGCCACCAGCGGCCTGGGCGTGGGCCCGTGCATCGATGGCCAGCAAATATACGATGTTTTGGTGAACGAGGTTCCCATTAAAGACATCATAGTTCCGACTTCCACCCCGGGGCTGGATTTAGCCCCTTCCTCCCTGCGCCTTGCCGGGGCGGAGGTGGAGCTGGTCTCCGTCTTTTCCAGGGAGGGAAGGCTGAGGAAGGGCATCGAGCCCGTAAAGGACGAGTACGACATCATCCTGATCGACTGCCCTCCTTCGCTCGGATTGCTAACCGTAAATGCGCTTACGGCTGCCGACGAAGTCCTCATCCCCATACAATGCGAGTACTATGCGCTCGAGGGATTGGTGCTTTTGTTGCGAACCATCGAAAAGATAAGGGTGCACCTAAACCCCGAGCTTCGCATAGGGGGAATACTTCTTACCATGCATGACCCGAGGACCAATATCTCGAAACAGGTTATGGAGGAGGTAAGGAAACAGTACCCGAGAGAGACGTTCCGCACCGTGATTCCCAGGAATGTTCGGTTGAGCGAAGCGCCGAGTTACGGCAAGCCTATCTCCGAATACGACCCGTATTCCAGGGGGGCACTGGCTTATCATGAGTTGGCAAAGGAAGTGATGTCCAATGGCTAAGAGAGGATTGGGAAAGGGATTGGGGGCGCTTATTTCGTCGAGCACCGCCGCCGAACAGCCAAGGTATGAGATGATACCCGTGGACAGCATCTCGCCCAGTCCGCTTCAGCCCAGGAAGAAGTTCAAAGAAGAAAGCCTGGAGGAGCTCGCCGCGTCCCTGAGGGAACACGGAGTGGTGCAGCCGATCATCGTGCGCCCCTCGGGTACGGGGTATGAGCTCCTGGTGGGCGAAAGGAGGTGGAGGGCCGCCCAGTTGGCGGGGCTGAAGTCTATCCCCGCGGTGGTGAGGGAGGCAGAACCCTCGGAATGCTTGCAAGTGGCACTGGTGGAAAACCTGCACAGGGACGACCTAAACGGCATAGAGGAGGCCAGCGCCTACCGCCAGCTCATGGAGGAATTCGGCCTGACCCAGGAGGAGATTTCGCAGAAGGTGGGCAAATCAAGGTCGGCGGTGGCCAATGCGCTGCGCTTGCTTCAACTTCCAGTAGAGATTCAGGCCTCTGTGGTAGCCGAAGAAATCTCCGCTGGCCATGCCCGCGCACTCCTCGCCCTGCAGGGCGATCCTTACCAGGAGACCCTGCTCAAGCGGATAATCGAGGAGGGGCTGTCCGTGCGGGAGACGGAAGAGCTGGTGCGCAGGAGGCTGAAGGGCGCAGGGGCCGAAAAAGGGGCAGCCAGAGAGAAACCCAAACAACTCCAGCATTACGCGGAGCTGATATCCGCCAGCCTGCAGGCGCGGGTCAAGGTGGTGCAGGGCAAGAGGAAGGGCAAGATAGTCATCGAGTTCAAGGGGGAGAAGGACCTGAGGAGGCTGCTCAAGGAAATAGGCGTCCAGCTGGAGGAAGAGGCAGCGGGTTGAGGATGCTCGTCGCGGAGCGGCCGCGGCCTCTTTTGGCGGCAAGAAACGGATAGATAGAACAGGTCCGGCCGAGGACGCATATAACGCGGAACGCCCCGTTTACCTTTATACCCGCGAAGAGCCCGGAAAAAGCATTAAGCGTATTTCTCCAGGGCCAGGTCGACCAATCGCTCCACCAGGCGCTTGAAGGATAAGCCGGCCGCCTCTGCGGCCAGGGGCAGGAGGCTTGACTCCGTCATTCCCGGGCTGATGTTGAGTTCCAGGACCATCGGCACCCCTTCCCGGTCGACGATGATATCCACCCGGGATAGGTTCTGGCATTCCAGGCTGCGGTGGGCCTTAATGGCCACCTCCACCACCCTTTCAGCGGTTTCTTCGGGAAGGCGGGCCGGGCAATAGTAATCGGTTGCCCCCAGGGTGTAACGGGATTCGAAATCGAAGAACCCGCTGTGGGGAACGACCTCCACCACCGGGAGGGCTTCCAGCTCTCTATTGCCCAGGATGCTGACCGCCACCTCGGTGCCGGGGACGAATTTCTCCAACAGAACCCGGTCGTCGTAGTGGAGGGCGGAGCGGACGGCCTCGGGCAGGGCTTCCTCGTTGTCCACCATCCTTACCCCCAGCGCCGATCCCTGGGCCACCGGCTTCACGACCAAGGGATACCCCAACCGTTGTCCCGCGGTCGCCAAGGCGGCCAAAGCGCCCATTTCCTCGAAAGTGGCCTCGCTTAACACGAAGAAGGGAGGGGTGGGAATGCCGTTACGGATGAAGACCTCCTTGGAAAGAGCCTTGTTGAAGCCCAGGGCGCTGGAGAAAACGCCCGGTCCGGTATAGGGGATGCCCAGTATCTCCAACAGCTCCTGTACCGTACCGTCTTCCCCGAATTTGCCGTGGAGGGCGATATATGCCAGGTCCAGCCCCGCTCTCTTCAGGTTGGGGACCAGGCTTTCGTCCACGTCGAACTCCACCACCTCGTGTCCCAGTTCCTGGAGGGCTCGGGACACCCTTCTTCCGGAGCGCAGGGATATATCCCTTTCCAGGGACCTTCCCCCCATGAGAACGCCGATACGCATCGCACTCAACCCCCCTATTCCTCGGTGCCGGGATGGCCGTTTGCCCTTGGCCCTAGGCCAAGGGACTTGGCCAGGGCCACCTCCCGCTTGATAACCTTCGACAGGCGCTTTATGCCTTCCCACACCAGCTCGGGCTCCGGGTAGCTGAAGTTCAGCCGCATGCTGTTCTCGCCTCCCTCGTACGGGAAGAAGCCCCTTCCGGGGACGTAGGCCACCTTGGCGTCGATGGCCGAGGCCAACATGTCGGAAGTCCTTATGAACTCCGGAAGGGTGACCCAGAGGAAGAGGCCGCCCTGCGGGCGCGTCCAGGAGGCGATCCCGGAGAGATATTCCTCCATGGCTTCGAGCATGACATTCCGGCGTTCCCGATAGATCTCCACCAGTTGCCCGATCTGGCCCCTCCAGTCGTGGCGGGAGAAGTAAAGGTGGGCCACCCTCTGGGTGAAGGATGACGTACAGAGGTCCGCGGATTGCTTGGCCAGGAGGAGCTTCTCCAGGATGGGGTGAGGCGCAGCCACCCACCCTATGCGCATTCCGGCAGAGAATATCTTGGAAAGGGTTCCCAGGTAGATCACCCGGTTCTCGTCCAGGCTGCGCAATGCAGGGCAGGGCTCCCCCTCGAAGCGCAGCAACCCGTAGGGATTATCCTCCACCACCAGGCAATCGTAGGTCTCCGCCAGCTGCAGGAGGCCATAGCGGCGCTCGGTACTCATGGTGACTCCCGCGGGGTTGTGAAAGTTGGGCACGGTGTATATGAACTTGACCTGTCGGCCGCGCGCGGATAGGCTGCGCAGGGTTTTCTCCAGCGGGTCGAGGAGCATGCCTTCCCCGTCGATGGGCACGGCGTGGATTCGAGGCTGATAACTCAAGAAACTGTTGAGCGCCCCTACGTAGCTGGGGGCCTCGGTCACGATGTCATCGCCCGGGTTTATAAAAATTTTGGAAATTATTTCCAAACCCTGCTGGGCGCCGTTGGTTATGATTATGTCCTCCGGCAGGCAGGGGATCCCCTCCTCGCGCATGACCTCCACCAGGCTCCTCTTCAGGGGCGCGTATCCGTCCGTTGGCCCGTACTGCAGGGCTGCGGCATGGTCCTCGCGCAGGACTTCCTCTACCAGGCCGAGTATCACGCCTGGATCCATGGCCTGGGTGTAAGGTAACCCCCCGGCAAGAGAGATGATGTCGCGGCGGGCGGTGACGGCCAAGAGGTCTCGGATCTCCGAGGAGAGCATGCTCGATGTGCGGTGAGCATACTTGTCACCGAAAGGATCCAGCACGAACCTGCGCGACATGACCGCGTCACCCCTCGGCCGCAACCCGGCACCTTCGTATGAGTTGTAGTATACAGCACCTTTGCCGGGAACGAGGGGATTCCTCGTGGCCCTCCTGGCCCGGCAGGGAAGGGCCATGTGGGGCCTGGGGGCCGGGTGAAGGCGTGATCACCAGCCCAGGCCACGGGGCCTTGCCGAGGGTACGGAAAGGCAACGCCGGGCGTATACGAGAAGGCCCCCGGGCCTTCAAGGGGGCAGCCCGAGGGGACGATAAACATGAACGGTTTAAGGTAGTAACAATTACTACCATACGATAAAAAGGAGCGGGCTTGCACGCCCCGAGAAGGCGAGGTGCCATCGGGGCTTTACCCCTTCCGGCGAGGAAAGGCGGGGCGATGGACGAGCAGGCGACCCGGACCGATGGAGGCATGCAAAGCGCCACGGCGGGGGACCTCGGCTTCGAGCTGCTCCTCCGCTACCTCGGGTCCCACTTCGGGCTCGATTTCAAGCAATACAAGCCCAATTACCTGAAGCGGCGCATAGGGGTGCGCATGAGGGCCACGGGTTGCGGGGATTACCTCCAGTACCGCCAGTACGTGAGGCAGCACCCGGAGGAATATGGGAGGCTCATCAACGACCTCACTATCAACGTCACGGAGTTCTTCCGGGACCCCGACGTGTATGAAGCCCTGCGATCCAGGGTCATCCCGGAGATCATCGATTACAAGAAGAAGATCGGCTCTTACAACCTCAGGGCTTGGAGCGCGGGATGCGCCACGGGAGAGGAGCCCTATTCCCTTTCCATCCTCTTCCTCGAGGCCACCGCGGGGCGAAACGCGCAAGCCCCCTGGATGCTGCGCATAACGGCCACCGACCTTGACGATAAGGCCCTGAAGGCAGCCAAAGAGGGCTTTTACGAGAGCGTGAAGCTGTTGCCCGGGATAGACCTGCGGAGATATTTCTACCAGGACGGAAACGGTTACCGGGTGAAAGAGGAGGTCAAGAAGCCGGTTCGTTTCCTGCTCCTCGACCTGATGCACAAGCCTCCCCTGAGGCACCTGGACCTCATCCTGTGCCGCAACGTGCTCATCTATTTCGAGAGGGAAAAGCAGGCCAAAATACTGGATATTTTCAGCCATTGCCTTAGGGAAGGCGGGTTCCTGGTGCTGGGGAAAAGCGAGACCATCGTCGGCCCGGAGGGCTCCAGCTTCAAGCCCTATCGAAGGATGGAGAGGATCTACGTGCGCACTTGAAGCCGCCGGGACGCGGCCGCTGGCCTCTCGCTTCCCGGGTCGAGGCAGGGCAGGAAAGGGCCCCATCTACCGTGGCGCCGGGGCGGACCCCGTGAATCGCCGACCTTCGGAAGGAAGGTCGCAGCGCGAAATATAAAACTATTACGGATGGCTGCCGATTAAGCCAGTGGCGGAAGGGCCGGACGGAGCTTCCGATCCGGGAGGCAACCGGAACAACCCGGGCGGCCGGCCGCGAGGCTATGGAGGGTTAGGCGCATGGATAAGACCTCCTCAACCATTGACCATAGGGAGTTCAGGGCGGGCACCCGGAGGGCCGCGTTCGCCGCCGGGACGGCCCTCGTGGTCTTGACCCTGGCCATCTTCATCACGGGCTTGGTCGTCTTTTCGGTGGGTTCCTCCAGGGCCCTCCATGCTGCGGAAGCCGGCGAGCTGGGCGAAGCCCGGGAAAATGCGGATTCCGTAAAGGGTCTACTCAAGGCGGCCCAAGGCGCATTTGCCGTCCTCCTGGCGCTGGAGGTCATCCTGGCGGCGGCGTGGATGGCCCTCCTTTACCGGTGGATAACGGGCACGGTGAGGGAGGTGACCTGGCAGGTACAACAAGTTTCCGCCGGCGACGGAGACCTTACGCGTCGGATAACGGTGCGCGACCGGCGGATTTTCGGCAGCCTGGCCGACAGCATCAACGCCATGATCGGTGCCCTGCAGGGCTCGGTGGCGGAGATAAGCCGCATAGCCTCCGACCTGAACAGCAGTGCCGAGCAGATGTCGGCGGTAATCCAGCAGATGAACGCCTCCAGCCAGGATATCTCCAACACCATTTCCCACATCGCCAAGGGGGGCGAGGAACAGGCCCGTAGGGTCCTGGAAACCTCGCATTCCATGGAGCTCATGAACGCTTCCATGCAGGAGATGGCGGAGAAGGCCGACCTGTCCAACCGGGCGGCCATGGAGGCCATCGAGATCGCCCAGAGGGGGGCCGAGGCGGCCGTGGACACGGCCACGGCCATGGAGATAATCCGCGGGGCGGCCGAAGCGGTGGTGGAGGCGAGCGCCGGCCTCGAGGAGCGCTTCATGCAGATCGGGATCATCGTGGACGTGATCGCCTCGGTGGCTGACCAGACCAACCTGCTGGCCCTCAACGCGGCCATCGAGGCCGCCCGTGCCGGGGAGCAGGGGCGGGGTTTCGCCGTGGTGGCCGAGGAGGTGCGCAACCTGGCGGAGAACTCCCGGAAGTCGGCGGAGCAGATAGCCAATCTGATCCGGGAGATCGAGTCCGGGGTGAACCGCATGAGGACCAGCATCGACTCGGCGATCGAGCAGGTGAAGGGGGGCACCGAGGTGGTGGAGAAAGCCGGCAGGGCCCTGCAGGAGATAGCCCTGACCATAGAGAACACCTCGCGTTATGCCAACGAGATAGCGGAGATAACCAAGCGGCAAGTGAGGGAGAACGAGGAGGCCCTGAAGGCCATCACGGAGATAGCCAGCATCGCCGACGAGACGGCCGCGTCCTCCGAGGAGGCCTCCGCAACGGTGGAAGAACAAACGGCCTCCATGCAGGAGATGGCCGCTGCCGCGGCGGAGCTCGCGGCCATGGCGGAAAGGCTAAACCAGCTGGTGAAAGGCTTTAAGGTCTGAAACGCAAAAGGCGCAAAAGGGGTGGGGAAGGAATGGACTCTCGCCAGGGTGAGATCAAGAAGGCCGCGGAGAGCATCGCCAGGTTCGTGGCCATGACGTCGGCCATCGTTTTTCCCCTCGGGATAGCGATGGATATCGGCATTGCCTATGCGGCGGCCAAGCTCTCCTGGAGCCCCCTCCTGGTGGGCCTCCTTTTCGGCTTTATCGCCATCGCGGTGATCATGGCCGCGGCGGCCCTATACATAATCCCCGTATACCTCTTGCCCGTCCGCTACCTCCGGCAGATCTTGGAAAGGCTTCGGCACGGGGATTTTACGGTTCATGCTGACGAGGAAAGGAGCGGCTTGCTGCAGGGCTTTGCCATGGCCCTTAACGAACTGGCCGATTCCATGCGCGCCATGTTGAAGGAGCAGGCGGAGACTGCGGACCAGCTGACCTCGGCCAGCGAGATGATGTCCGGGGTTTCCAGGGAGACCACGGAGACGGCGCAGGAGACGGCCAACACCGTTTCCCAGTTGGCCCGGGGGGCCGAGGAGCAGGTCAACGCCATCTTGCAGGCCCAGAACACGGTCAGCGAGATAGTGAGCGAGATTTCCCGGGTGGCGGAGAGCTCCCAGGAGGCCAGCCGCTTCAGCCAACAGGCACAGGAGACGGTGGCCAAGGGGGTTCTGGCCGTCCAGCGGGCCACAGAGAAGATGCAGCAGATAAAGGCCACCGTGGACGCCTCGGCGGACGCGGTCAGGGAATTGGGAGAACACTCCACGCAGATCGGCCTCATAGTGGACGTCATAACCTCCATCGCCGACCAGACCAACCTGCTGGCCCTCAACGCGGCCATCGAGGCCGCCCGTGCCGGGGAGCAGGGGCGGGGCTTCGCCGTGGTAGCGGGGGAGGTGCGCAACCTGGCTGAAGGGTCGGCCAAGGCGGCGTCCCAGATCGCCAATCTGGTGAGGGAGATACAGCGGGGGATAGAGCGCACCATCCAGGGAATGGAGGGCGGCACCATGGTGGCGGACGAGGGAAACATGGTGGTGGGGGAAGCCAGGGAGATGCTCAAGGAGATAGACGAGGCATCGCGCGCTATAGCCGAAAAGGTCGCCGCCATTTACGAGGCCACCCAGCAGATCTTCGAAAAGAGCGGCAAGGTGGTGGAAGCCATGACCTCCATCGCGGGCATCTCCGAGGAATCCGCGGCCTCCACCCAGGAGGTATCCGCTTCCATCCAGGAACAGACGGCAGCCATGGAAGAGGTAACCGCAGCCGCCCAGGAGTTAGAGGAAATTGCCAACAGGCTGCGAGCCATGCACCAGCAGTTCAGGCTGTAGGCGGGGGTTCGTTGAGGACCGGTATGGGTTGGGATATAGTGAATTCGTGAGCCGGCGCGTGCCGCCCGGGAGGAGATGGATATGGCTGAGGAAGCGAAGTCGGCGGAAGAGATCCAACTGGTGGTCTTCGGGTTGGGCAGGGAAGAGTTCGCCGTGGAGGTGTCCCAAGTACGGGAGATCATCCGCATGGAGGAGATAACGCGCATGCCCAAGAGCCCCCATTTCGTGGAGGGGATCATCAACCTGCGCGGACAGATAATCGCCGTCATCGACCTGGCCAAGAGGCTGAACATCCCCTCCGGTGAGCGGGGCTCGGAGACGAGGATCATCGTGGTGGAGGCGGGCGAGGTCAAGGTGGGAATGATCGTGGATTCCGTCTCCGAGGTTTTGAGGATAAGCTCCGAGGCCATAGAGCCCAACCCGTCCCTGGCCGCCGACGTATCCGCGGCCTTCCTGCAGGGCGTGGTCAAGCACGACAACCGCCTTATCATCCTTCTCGATCTGACCAAGATCCTATCCCTGGAGGAGATGGCGGGCATGGGATTTTAGTAATCGAGGGTTGTTTTTCGATATATAGAATGGGTTGCCCGATCCCGGCCCATGGAGACCGGGTTGACGCGGGAAGAGAGGAAGAACAACGGTACGGGAGTTGATAGTGATGGTGGCGGAAAAAGCGAGTGCCGGGGGCCCCGATAAAACCAAGGGAAAGGAGGGCAGAATGGCGCCTACCGTTCTGATCGTCGACGACGCCCTATTCATGCGCATGATGATCAGGGATATCCTGTCCAAGGACGGCTTTGAGGTCATAGGCGAGGCGGAGAACGGCGTGGAGGCGGTGGAACGCTATAAGGAAATGCGGCCGGACCTGGTGACCATGGATATCGTCATGCCCGAGATGGACGGCATCGAGGCGGTCAGGCAGATCATGAAGATCGACCCCAACGCCAAGATACTTATGTGTAGCGCCATGGGCCAGCAGCCGCTGGTGGTGGAGGCACTCGAGGCGGGGGCAAAGGACTTCATCATCAAACCCTTCCAGCCCTCGAAGGTCATCGAGGCGGTCGAGAAGGCGCTCAAGGGCTGAGCGTTTCTCCCCCGAAGGGGAGGAGGTGGACTTTTTGCCCCGCAAGATCAGGGTTTTGATAGTCGACGATTCCGCCTTAGTGCGCAAGCTCCTGAGGGACATCGTAAACACCGATCCGGAAATGGAAGTGGCGGGCACCGCCGCCAACGGCGTAGAGGCCATCCGGGCCATTGCCGAACTCAAACCCGACGTGGTGACCATGGACATCCACATGCCCGAGATGGATGGCCTCACCGCGCTGGGGTATATCATGCGCAAGATGCCCGTTCCGGTGGTGATGCTCAGCGCCATGGCCCAAAGGGGAGCCGCCGCTACCCTGAAGGCCCTCGAGCTGGGGGCGGTGGATTTTATCACCAAGCCTTCCCATTATCCCTCCGCGGTCAAGGAGGTGCGGGAGGAGGTAATCCTGAAGATAAAGACGGCCTTTCACGCCAGGGAGCGGTTAAGGGGCGCCTCCCCGAGGGCCAAGGAGAGGAGGAAGACCCTTCCGGGCGTGAAACCCGTCAGGGAGGAAAAACTGGTGGTCATAGGGGCGTCTGCGGGCGGGCCCCGGGCCCTGGTGGAGATAATGCCCATGTTCCCCCGGGATATACCGGCGGCCCTGCTCATTGTCCAGCACATGCCCGGTGTTTTTACCCGCTCTTTCGCCACCAGGCTCAACTCCATTTCCGCGCTCCCGGTGAGGGAAGCCGAGGAAGGGGACGAGATCAAGCCGGGCACCGTGCTGGTGGCACCGGGCGGGAAAGACCTCATCGTGTGCCCCGACCGCAGCGGTTTGGGGAGGGTGGAACTCATGGACTCCCCTAACCGTACCGGCGCCACCCCCCGCATCGACGCCACCATGATCACTGCCGCGGAGACCTTCGGCCCGCGGACGATCGGGGTGATAATGACCGGCATGGGATCTGATGGGGCCAAGGGGATGGGGGTCATAAAAAAGAACAAGGGAAGCACCATCGCCCAGGACGAGGCCAGTTGCCTGGTTTTCGGCATGCCCAAGGTGGCCATCGAAAAAGGCCACGTGGACTGGGTGGTCTCCCTGGAGAAGATCCCGGAAAAGGTTCTGGAGCTGCTGCAGAATCCAGGCTAGCCTTCCATCGAGGTGATGGCCCGTGGACATGGACGTTTCCCAGTATAAGGAACTGTTCATCAACGAAGCCCAGGAACACCTCGAGGCCATGAACCAGGCCATGGTGGAGCTGGAGAAGGATCCGGGCAATCCCGACGTGCTCACCGAGATCTTCCGCTCCGCGCACACCCTCAAGGGCATGTCCGCCACCATGGGCTTCGACCAGCTCACGGAACTTACCCACGAGATGGAGAACGTTCTCGACGGGCTGCGCAGCGGGGACATGGAGGCCAGCACGGAGATCGTGGACCTGCTATTCAGTTGTCTCGATCTACTGGGGTCCATGGTGGCGGCCATCGCCGAGGAAAGCGGCCGGGTCGTGGACTCCAAGCCGGTCATAGATGCCCTGCGGGAGGCTTATGGCGGCGGGAGGTCTACTTACGAGCCCAAGGCCAGGCGCGGCGATGCGGTGGAATTGCCCGGGGCGCCCCTCCCGAGCGAGGAAAAGCCGGCGGAGGCCGCTCCCCTGCCGGTCGAGAGAGCCGAGAGGCCCTCCGGAGGGGAGAGGGAAGTGCGCCTAAGGGTTACCCTGGACAGGGACTGCGCCCTGAAATCGGTGCGGGTGTTCATGATCTTCAAGAAATTATCCCGGCTGGGAAGGATAACCGGGTCCCAGCCTTCCATGGAGGACCTGGAGGACGAGAAGTTCGAGCGCTCCTTCGAGGTGAGCGTGCTCACCGGGGCGAGCGAGGAAAGCCTGCGCCGGGAACTCATGACCATTGCCGAGGTTTCGAACGTGGAGCTCTTGCCCTCAGGAATGGAGGTCGCGGCGGAGGCGCCGGAGGAGAGGCGGCACGAAGCCGCCGGGGAAGGAGTCCCGAAAGCGGTGTCCGGGCTCGAGCACCCCGCGGCGCCGTTACGGACCCAAAGCGTAAGGGTGAACATCGCCAGGCTGGACAACCTCATGAACCTCATCGGGGAGTTGGTGATCAACCGGACCCGGTTGCAGGAGATAGCCTCCTCCTACAACATTCCCGAGCTCAAGGAGGTCCTGGCCCAGACCGCACGCCTCACCGCCGAACTCCAGGACGAGGTGATGAAAACGCGCATGGTCCCCGTGGACCACATTTTCAACCGCTTTCCGCGCATGGTGCGCGACTTGGCGAAAAGCCGCGGCAAGGAGATCGACTTCACCCTGGAGGGGAGGGACATCGAGCTGGACCGGACCATCCTGGACGAGATAAGCGATCCCCTCATGCATCTTTTGCGCAACGCGGTGGACCACGGTGTAGACAGCCCCGAAGAGAGGGAAGCGCGGGGCAAACCGCGACGGGGGAGCATCCGGCTGGCCGCCAGGAGAGACCGCAATTACGTCTCCATTGAGGTCTCCGACGACGGGCAGGGGATCGACGAGCGCAAGGTTTACGAGGCCGCGGTGCGGCTTGGCCTAGTATCCCCGGAGGAGAAGAAAAGCCTCAGCGAGGAGGATATGCTCCGGCTCTTGACCATGCCCGGTTTCTCCACCGCCCAGGAGGTGAGCGGGGTTTCGGGGCGGGGGGTGGGCCTGGACGTGGTGCGCAGCAGGGTCGAGTCGCTGGGGGGTATCTTGGTCATGCAGACCAAGAAGGGAGAAGGGACGACCTTCGCCATGAAACTTCCCCTTACCCTGGCCATAATCCAGGCCCTGCTGGTCAAGGCGGGCGGCGAGACGTATGCCATCCCCCTGGGGACGGTTTCGGAGACGGCGGTGGTGTCCTCTCACGAGATAAGGTACGTTTCCAACCAGGAGGTGATCTTCCTCCGCGACGAGACCCTCCCCTTGTTGAGGCTGACCCGCTGCCTGGGGCTGCCGGACGAGGACGGCCGGGGGACCTTCCCCGTGGTAGTGGTGGAGGTGACGCCCCGCACGGTGGCCATCGCCGTGGACGAGCTGTTGGGGCAACAGGAAATCGTCATCACCAGCCTGGACAAGTTCCTGAAGGGTATCAAGGGCTTCGGCGGCGCCACCATACTGGGCACGGGCCAAGTGGCGCTCATACTGGACATACCGAGCCTGATATCCTGATAATACAAGGGCGTTGGACGCGCGAAAGGCGAAAGGAGCAGTCATGGCCGAAAGGAGAGGGCTCACCCCCCTGCAGCTGGACGCGCTGAGGGAAGTAGGCAACATAGGCTCGGGAAACGCCGCCGTGGCCCTTTCCACCATGGTGGACAAGAAGGTGATGCTCAGCGTACCCCGTGCCTCCCTGGTCCCTTTGGTGAAAGTCTCCGACCTCGTGGGCGGCGCGGAGACGCCGGTGGTGGGTATCTACCTGCACATAAGCGGGGACGCCTCCGGGAGTATGCTCCTCCTTTTGGAGGAGAGCAGCGCGCGGGAGCTGGCCCACCTCATGGTCTCGGGCGCGGAGGGCGGAGAGCTGACGGTGGTGGAACAATCCGCGCTCCAGGAGACGGGCAGCATCCTGGCCGGTTCCTACCTCAACGCCCTCTCCCAGATGACCGGGATTCTCCTGAAGCCCTCGGTGCCCGGCTTCGCCATGGACATGGCGGGGGCCATCATCGATTTCATACTGGTGGAGATAAGCCAGTCCGAGGACTACGTCCTGGTCATCGAGACGGAGTTCGACGTCCTGCAGCACAAGATAAGGGGGCACCTTATTCTTTTCCCCGACCTGGGTTCGCTGGACATCATCCTGGGAAGGCTTGGAGTGAAGGCGGATTGACGGAGGAGACCCTGGCCGAAAAGGTTATCAACGTGGGAGTGGCCGAATATTACGTGACCCACAACCCCCACATCCTGGCCAGCTACGGCTTGGGAAGCTGCGTGGGGGTGGCCCTTTACGACGAGAAGAAGAAGATAGGCGGCCTGGCCCACATCATGCTTCCGGATTCCACGGCCATCAGCAGGCCGGGGAAGCCGGGCCGCTACGCCGACACCGCCATCAGGGCCATGGTGGAGGAGATGGAAAAGTTGGGGTCCCGAAGACGGGACATCAAGGCCAAGATGGCCGGCGGGGCCTGCATGTTCACCATCCCCGGCGCTACCAACCCCAAGAACGTGCCCGGCCCGGCCATAGGGATGCAGATCGGGGAGAGAAACGTCGAGGCGGCGAAAAAGGCGTTACGGGAGTTGAGCATACCCCTGGTGGCGGAGGATACCGGGGGTAATTATGGAAGGACCTTGCGCTTCAACGTATCCGACGGCAAGGTATTGATAAGCTCCATAAGGCACGGGAGCAAGGAGCTCTGAGGCCGTCATGAAGGGCGAGAACGTGGATGTCTCCCGGGAAGCCATAGCCACCCTGGCGGCGCAGGCGGCCTGCCAGGTGCCCGGAGTGGTGTCCTGTTACCGGAGCCCGGTGGACAGCCTGGCTTCCAGGGTGAAGCGGGAGTTCGTGCACAAGGGCATCAAGGTGGAAAATCTCGAGGGAGCATACCGCCTGGGCGTCCACCTGAGGGTGGAATACGGGACCAACCTCCCGGCGTTGGCGCGGGAGGTGAGGGAGAAGGTGCGCGAATACCTGGAAGGCCTTACCGACGTTAAGGTGGAGGAAGTGGAGGTGGTCATCGAGGACGTCGAGCCGCCTCCTCCCTGAGAAAGAGCCCTGCGGTTCGCCTGCCGGCACAGTACCTCGAGGGTCGCTACGCCTATCGGGTTGGCCGAAGAAACCCGCCGGCGATGGGGATAGTCAACCCCCTTCTTTCGGGTTGAAGTAAGCGGCGATGGCCCGCGCCAGCGCTTGCCCGAGCCCCGCGGGTATATGCGCTCCGGGAGGCCATTCCACCACCACGCAGGGCATGCGGGTTTCCCGGAGAAAGGGGTAGCTTCGGGCCTCCGGCGCGGGAAGGGAAAGGCCGAGCACCTCCTCCATCCGGGAGGCCACCAGCTCGGCAAGTCGCTTGCCCCGTGGGGAGGAGTATCTCGGGCTCCCGAAGAAAAAAACGCCGACCTTTTCAGGGTCTCCGGGACGGAACCCCAGGACCGCGTCCGCCTCCTTCTGGTTGGCGTCCTGGGCTCGCTTGCTCTCCGGGGCGGGTGCGCCGGGGCCTCCAGAAATTATGGTGATTATTCCCATATCCTCCAGGGCCAGGGAGGCGCGGCGCAGCACTTCCTCTAATTCCGCTTGGCCCGGATCAAGGTCCAGGACCACCAGCCGTTCCTTGGGGCCGCGGTCCTCGCCGTCCTCGAGGGCCTCGTGGATCACGGCCACGCTGGTCTCCTTCATGGCGTGTTTCAGCCGCAGGAGGCAGGAGATGGTGGAGGTCCCGGCTATCCCGTCCACGGGAAGGCCCATGTCGTGTTGGAAGGCCCGTAGCGCCCGCTCGGTGTCCTGGCCGAAGATGCCGTCCTCGCGGCCGGCGTTGAACCCCAGGCGGTTCAGGTAAGATTGGAGTTCCCTGACGTCGTCTCCCCGGAAAGGCGGCACGCGCAGGTAGAGGAAGCGGTCGCCGAGGCGGAAGGAAGCCTCTACCAGCTCGCGCCAGGTGACCTCGTCCACGCGACCATCCGGACGCAGTCCCCGGGCGCACTGGAACCGCCGTACCGCCTCTTCCGTGACTTCCCCGAAGGAGAGGTCGCGCATTTCCGACTCCATGCCCGGCGGCGCAAAACCCAGCTCGTGGAGCCTCTTCTGGATGTCCGCCACCGCGAGTCCGCGGTCGCCGCGGGAAATGGGCTGCACGGCTTAATCCCCCTCGTGAACGGGAAGGGTGAACTTGAAAGATGAGCCCTTCCCCGGCTCGCTTTCCACCCAGATGCGCCCGCCGTGGCTTTCCACTATGCCCTTGGAGATCACCAGACCGAGTCCCAGCCCGCCCGCGGGACGGGTGGAATCCGTCTCTACCTGGTAAAACATGGTAAATAATCTCTTCTGCTCATGGAGGGGAATTCCCGGCCCGGTGTCGCGGACCTCGAACTCCACCATTCCCTCCTCCGGCGAACGCCGGGCCGATACCTCGATCTTCCCGCCTTGGGGAGTGAACTTGATGGCGTTGCCGATGAGGTTCTCCAGCACCTGGTGGACCCTCCACACGTCCACGCTCACCGGGGGCAGCCCTTCCTCGACCGAGGACTCCAGGCTGAGCCCGCTCTCCTCCGCCTGGTTCCCGTACTCCGAGACCGCGTTGGCGATCAGCTCTTCCACCGGTGCCGGCCATTTCTTCCCCACCAGGCGGCCCTCCTCAAGGCGGGTTATATCCAGGAGGTCGTTGATGATCTTGGTCATCTGGTCGGCCCGGGCGTTGATGATTTTTATCTTGTCCATCTGGAAGGGGGTGAGCTCTCCCAGCTCTCCGAACTGGAAGGCATCGGCATATCCCTTGATGATGGAGAGAGGGGTGCGCAGCTCGTGGGAAGCAATGGCTATGAAGTCCGATTTCATCTTGTCCAGCACGGAGAGCTCCTCGTAGGCCCTTTCCAGATCCTGGTGGCTCTGCTCCACCATGGCCTCCAGGCGCCGGCGCTCGCTGAGGTCGTGGGCGATGCCCACGATCCCCACGAGGTTGCCTCCCCTGAATACGGGCGCCGAGCTTATCTGCACGGGCAGTGGGGTTCCGTCGGAACGGCGAAGCGAGGTTTCGAAGAAAACCTTCTCCCCGCGGCGGCGCCTCTCCAGCATGCGCTCCACCTTGCCCACCTCGTCGGGCATCACTATATCCCGGGGTTCCTTGCGCATGAGCTCCTCGGGATGCCGGAGGCCCAGCATGTCCAGGAAAGCCTGGTTGCAGAAGGTGAAACGGCCCTCGGCGTCCATGGCGTAAAAGCCGTCGTTGAGGCTCTCTATGAGCAGGTTGAGGTAATCGGTGGTCTCGGCGAGGCGGCGCTCGAGGCGCACGTATTCGCTCACCTCTTCGAAGAGCAACAGCGCCTCGCGCACATTCCCCTGCTCGTCGAGCAGGGGATGGATGCGCACGCGGTGAAAGTGATCCGCGCCTCCCACTTCCTGGTGCACCCGCGGTTGCTCGAAGGAACGCCCTTCCACCAGCACCCTGCGAAGTATGTGTTTCCAGTCGGCTCGGAATTCCTGGGGCATGATGTCCAGGGCCGGCAAGCCCTCCAGCTCGTGCGCGTCGATGCCCAGGGCCTCGCTCAACCATTCCTGCATGGGCTGGTTACAGCGCAGAATTCGGAAATTGCGGTCCAGGACCGCTATCTTCACGGGAACGCCCTCGAAAAGGCCCGCCTCGCGTTCCGAGGCCTCCCGTAAAGCGGCCCTTTCCCGGGCTTCGGCGGTGATATCCTCCACGCAAACCAGGAAGACTTCGCCCGGCGATTCCTGCGGGGAAGCCGCGTGGCCCTGGCATATCCGCACGCGACACACCCCGGAGCGGTCCTCGAGGTAGTACTGCTCGAAGTCGTATTCCAGCCCCCCGCCCTGTCTGCGCGCCTTTTCCAGGTACAGGGACCAGCTCCCGAAGAAAGGGGGGAGGAAAGCCTCGTCGAGAAGCCCGCCGGGCTCCAGAGGACGACCGTGCCCCGCATCGCGGGGAAGATTGCGCGCCGCCGCGTTGGCGGCCAGGATGCGGCCGCTTCCGTCCACCAGCACGGCGGGCAAAGGGAGGAGGGACAGGAAGGACTCCCACCGCGCATCAAGGGGTCGAGCGAGGCGACTTCGGGGTTGGAAGAGCCTCAGGCCCAGGAAGGCGGAAGCGGGAATGGCGAGCAGGGTAAGGGCGGCGAAAACGGTTCCCGGCGTTCTGCTGCCCGACGCGGTGAAGGCCAGGCAGAGCAGGGCAAGCGGTAGTGGCACCGCAGCGGTAAGGAGGAAGACGCTAACCCGCCTGTTCATCCTCGCCTTCCTCCCCGCGGGGGCCGCGAAGCTCTCCCCATATCCAGCTCCAGTACCGGGCCACGGTGGGCAAGGCGAAGGAGATGGCTATGGTCATGGGGATGGAGGCCACCACCAGCTTTATGGCCAGGCCGGTATGAGGATCGGGCTCGGGGAGCCCCCAAGCCTTGAGCATGAGGAGCGCCCAGGAAACGGGCAGCGGGAGGAGGAAGAAAACGACCGCCACGCCGAAGAAGCGGTAGTAGGGGGGTGTCTCCAGGGCTTCCCCCAGCCGGCGGCTCAGGGACATGAGTAATATCAACATGGCCGCTACCGAGAGAGGCCCGATGATGTACAAGGACGAGGAGAGGTAGATCATCTTCCCAACATCAGGCGGTAAGCCCTATAGACGACCACCAAAAGGCAGACCCCGGCGAGCGCCGGCCAGATCGCCAGGTGAAGGTATATGGCCACGATCGACTCCCCCACCGAGAAGATAAACGTGCTCGCTCCCATGAGGATGAAGAAGGGGAGGATGAGCGGATAGTACGTCTGTCCCTTGAACTTGCTCTCCGCCAGGCGGCAAATCCCGTAGAAATAGACCAGCACCAGGCCGGTAGCGGAGGTGTTGTAGAACCACAGGAACAGGGAAAAGGTCTTCAGCCAGTCGTAGGATGTCACCGTTCTCCCTTTCTCGGACAAAGATCGTGCCTCGGCCCGCTCAGGAAGGGCCCGAGCTGCGCCTGCGCTCGTCCAGGATGCGCCTCACCTCGGTAAGCAACTCCTGCTTGCTGAAAGGCTTGGTGATGTAGCCCGCCGCCTTCATCACCGAAAGCCCGATCATCTTGTCTATGTTCTGCGTGCGCGCGGTGATGAAGGCCACCGGGGTGTCCTTCGCCTCCGGGTCGTTCTTGATGCGGCGGAGTACTTCCCATCCGTCAACCCTGGGCATCATGATGTCCAGGAGGATGAGGTCGGGCTTTTCCCGGAAGGTCTTCTCCAGCGCCTCCTCCCCGGAAAAAGCCGAGATGGTCGTGTATCCGGCGTTGCCCAGGAAGAGTTCGATCAATTCGACCATCTCGCGGTCGTCGTCCACGATGAGGATCTTCTCCGCCACCTATTTCACCTCCCCTTTCCCGGCCTTCCCCTTGGGGCCGAATACCTCCACGAAGGCGTCGATCTCTCTCTTGCGGGGCAGGCCGGAGAGCACCCCCTCCCGGTCCGAGAACGGTTCGCCGATCAGGATCCCCCGTTCGGTGATGCGGAATTCGCGTATGGACTTGTCGTGCGAACTGGCCCTCTGCTTGAGCACCAACATGGCGCGGGTGATGGAGGAATCGAGCTCCACGTAGCGCAGGATGATGACCGCGTCCACCAGGTAAGAGATACCGTATTGCGCGGCGGCCATGTCGCCGGTTATGCCCGGGTCCTCTTGGGTCACCAGGGCGGTGAGGCCATGCCGGAGGAGGGCGTTGGTGAAAGTGAAGGCGATCTCCCTCATCTTCACCGGGTCGCGGGTGAGCCTCTCCATGTGGGAGATGGAATCAACCAGTATCCTCCGGGCCCCCAGTTCCTGCACCATGGTGTCCAGGAGCCCGCCCGAGACCTGGGCCTGCTCGAAGAAGATCTCCGGGGAGGTGAAGAGAATGCGCACCAAGCCCCTACGCTCCAGGTCCTGGAGGTCGAAGCCCAGGGACAGCGCGTCGCGCAAGAGCTTCTTGGGAAAGTGCTCGAATGTGACGATAAGCCCCGGCTCGCCGAACTCCTCCGCTCCCCTGGCGATAAATTCCAATCCCAGGCAGGTTTTTCCAGTTCCTGGCGCCCCCAGCACCAGGGTCACCGAGCCCCGGTAGGGCCCGCCGTCCATCATGTCATCCAGTCTCGGGATGCCGGTGGAAGCCCGTTCCCTTACCGATTCCTCGCTCATTCAGCCTCCCTTTTCACTTCTTATTATACACGCCGGACCGCCCAACCTTCCCCCGAGCCCGGGATCCCTGGGGGCGGGAGCCTGGCCATGCCAGGGAGGAGGGTCGGAGCCGGGCTCGGAGGCCCGGGTTTCCGGGGCGCCGGGGAAAGCACCGCGGAAATCCCACCCGGATAGGAGAAGGCTTCCACCCACCCAGGGGGAGGCCACGGCCTCGTGCCGGACCCTTTGGGAGGCCGCGCGGGGAGAGTCGCCGTGGCCATAACGTGGCCGGCTAGACGTGTCCCGGGTCTCTCGCGGAAGGCGTTCGCGCCTCCGTGCCGCACTTCGAGCGTGGTCCAAGCGGGGGCTTCCCCGCGAGGGCCGCAGCGGAGAGGCAGGCCGCAGGCTCCCGCGCATCGGCGACGGCCAGCGCCTCGTGCTATACTTATATCGTGATCGTGCTAAGCGGGGAGCTAGCGGTGCCCTGTACCCGCAATCCGCTATAGCGGGGCCTAATTCCCAACTGAGGCTCTCCGGTCTTGAGTATGGCGCGCCGGCAAGCGGCGTTGAAGGTCGGGTCCTGCGCGACGGGAACTTGCGAACCCCGTCAGGTCCGGAAGGAAGCAGCGGTAAGCAAATCTTCCCGGGCGCCGCAGATCAACCTGACCGGAGCAGGCTACCGGCGTAGCGCTCGGGGTCGGGAGTCGAAGGCGGGTGCACGATCACATATATTTGCCCGTGATCGTCCGGTGGCGGAAGGCCGGGAGAAGATAAGAGTTGGCTTACGTCTCTCTATACCGCAAGTGGCGCCCCCAAACCTTCGAGGAGGTGGTGGGCCAGGAATACGTGACCCGCACCCTGGCCAACGCCATCCGTTCCGGGAACATCGCCCATGCATACCTTTTCGCCGGCCCGCGGGGAACGGGGAAGACCAGCACGGCGCGCATTCTGGCCAAGGCCCTTAACTGCGAGGAGGGCCCCACTCCCAACCCCTGCAACCGCTGCGCTTCCTGCCGTTCCATAACCGACGGCACCTCGGTGGACGTGGTGGAGATCGATGCCGCCTCCAACCGCGGCATAGATGACATCCGGGACCTGCGGGAGAGGGTTATCTTCACCCCCGCCTCCTCGCGGGTCAAGGTGTACATCCTCGACGAGGCCCACATGATAACCAAGGAAGCTTTCAACGCCTTCCTAAAGACGCTGGAGGAACCCCCGGCACACGCGGTCTTCGTCCTGGCCACCACAGAGCCCCACAAGCTCCCGCAAACCATACTTTCCCGCTGCCAAAGGCACGATTTCCGCAGCGTACCCGCACCCCTGATGGCCGAATACCTTCAGAAGGTAGCCGGCGAGGAGGGCTACCGGGTCACCCCGGAAGCCCTGCGCCTGGTGGCCCGGAGGGCGAGGGGATCGGTGCGCGATGCCCTGGTGGCGCTGGAACAGCTGGCCAGCTACGGGGAAGGGATGGTGGAGGAGTCCGACGCGGCGGGTTTTCTGGGGCTTATAGAGGACGAGGTGCTCTTGGAGACGGGGAAGGCGCTCATCGGAGGCGATATCCGTGCGGTCATCTCCATGGTGGAGAAGGTGCACGAGGAGGGGAGGGACCTCGCGCACTTCGCGGTCCAGGTCCAGGACCACTTTCGGAAGGTCCTCCTCCTCCAGCATGCCGACCTCGGGGCGGTGGACCTGGAGGTGGACGAGGGCTCCATGGGCAGGCTGCGCGAGCAGGCCTCCCTTCTTTCGCCGGAGAGGACCCTGCATTTCATAGCCTCCATGGGACGTGCCCGAGAGGAGATGAAGCAGTCCTCTTCGCCCCGCCTGGTCTTGGAGAGCGCCCTGGTGGCCATGGCCAGGGAAGACCTCGAGGGAACGCCGGAGGCCATCCTCGCCCGCCTCAGGAAGCTGGAGGACAGATTGGAAGGAGCTGGACTCCCGGGGGCCGTCCCCGGTGCATGGCGGGAAGGGCCTGTCTCCGTGGGCCATGTGCCCCCCTCCGGGGAGGAGGCCGGGCTTGCCGCGGCCAAGGAGGTGGCCGGCACGGGGCCAGGGAGAAGGGGGAGGAGGCCAGCGGCCACGGGGGCGGCGGAGCCGGAGACGTCCCCCGGGGAGGGGAAGCCAGAAGCCGCAGAGATGGAGGAAGGCCCTGGCGGTGGGGATGCCGCCAAGGTCGAATTGGACGTGTCCGCGGTGAGGAAGTCCTGGGCGCGGGTCAGGGAGCGGGTGAGGGAGATCAAGGTCCCGACCCACGCCCTGCTCATGGAGGGAAAGCCATTCCGCCTGGAGGGCGACGAGCTGGTCATCTCCTTTCCGCCCGACCGCGCCTTTCATTGCGGGGAGCTGGGCAAGGAAAACCATAGGCTTGTCGTGGAGCGGGCCCTCCGGGAAGTGCTCGGGGTTCCCCTGAGGATGAGAGCGGTTCTGGAGGGGGAGGGCCGGGACTCTGTGGGGCCCATTTCCCAGGGGCGGAAACAGCATGGCCCCTCTGCCCCGAAAGGAGACGTAGAGGGGAAGGGGGCAGCCGGGACGCCCGGCGCCGAAGGGGAGGGAGAGGCCGTGACGCCGCCACCGGGAACGAGGCCTCGCGGAATGCCGGAGGACGTGGAAAAGGAGGTAGCGGCCCCGGCGGGAAAAGAGAGTGCGGGAGACGCCGGCAAGGTGAAGCTCCTCAAGGACGTGTTCGGGGCGGAAATGGTGGAGGAGATAAAGCTCCAGGAATGAGGTTTCCGCGAGGTCTTGCGGGGCGGCCGGCAAATGCCGCGTGAGCGGGGGACGAGGAGGTGAAAGGTGAACGGGAACCTGCAGAAGATGATGAAGCAAGCCCAGAAGCTGCAGCGCCAGATGCTGGAGGCGCAGGAAGCCCTGGCCGAGGAGAGGGTGGAGGCCACTTCCGGGGGAGGGGTGGTCAAGGTGGTGGCCGACGGGCAGCAGAACGTACTGGAGATCAAGATCGACCCCCAGGCGGTGGACCCCGACGACGTGGAGATGCTGGAGGACCTGGTCCTGGCGGCGGTGACCGAGGCGCTCAGGAAGTCACGCGAGCTGGCGGAAGAGAGGCTGGGCGCCTTCACGAAAGGCCTTAAGATACCGGGGCTCTTTTAGGAGGGGAAGTGCTGTACACGCCTCCCCTTGCGAGATTGGTGGAAGAACTTTCCAAGCTACCCGGCGTCGGGCCCAAGACGGCGCAGAGGCTGGCCTTTCACCTCCTCAAGGTCCCCCCGGAGGAAGCCCGTTCCCTGGCCCAGGCCATCGTGGAGGCGAGGGAAAAGATATCTTACTGCCGCCGGTGTTTCAACTTCGCCGAGGGAGACCTCTGCGAATACTGCGCGGACGCCCGTCGCGACCCCACCCTGGTGTGCGTTGTGGAACGCCCCCAGGACATCGTGGCCGTGGAGAGGACGGGCGAGTTTCGCGGCCTTTACCATGTCCTGGGCGGAGCCATCTCCCCCATCGACGGCATCGGTCCGGAGGAGCTGCGCATCCGCGAGCTGCTGGACCGGGTGCGCAGGGACGAGGTCCGCGAGGTCATCGTCGCCACCAACCCGCGGGTGGAGGGCGAGGCCACGGCCATGTACCTGGCCAATCTCCTCAAGCCCCTCGGGGTCCGGGCCACGCGCATCGCCAGCGGGCTTCCGGTGGGCGGGGATCTGGAATACGCGGACGAGGTGACCCTGGGAAGGGCCCTCAAGGGCAGGCACGAGCTCTGAGCCTTGACAGCCACGGAGAGCGGGCGTAAAAAGAGGAAAAGCCTGGACAAGCCGGCAGCGTATCAATAGGTAATATATGGAAAATGGATAAAAGGCGCATTCTGGTGCAGAAGTACGGCGGGACTTCCGTGGCCGACACGGAGAGGATAAAGAACGTCGCCAGGCGCATCGCGGATACCTGCCGTGAGGGCTACCATGTGGTGGCGGTGATCTCCGCCCTGGGCGACACCACAGATCGGCTGGTGGAACTGGCTTACCAGATCACCCCCCGGCCCCGGGAAAGGGAGATGGACATGCTCCTGGCCACCGGGGAGCAGATCTCCGTGGCCCTGCTCTCCATGGCCATGCACGAGTTGGGGCACGAGGCCATATCCTTCACCGGAGCCCAGGTGGGCATCGTCACGGACAGCGCCCACACCAAGGCCAAGATCCTGGACGTCAAGGTGGGTCGCATCCTCGAGGAGCTGGAGAAGGGCAGCGTGGTCATCGTGGCTGGTTTCCAGGGAGTGACCCTTGACGACCAGATAACCACCCTGGGGCGGGGAGGCTCGGACACAACCGCTGTGGCCCTGGCCGCCGCCCTGGGCGCGGAGGTGTGCGAGATCTACACCGACGTGGACGGGGTTTACACCGCGGACCCCAGGCTGGTGCCCGAGGCGCGGAAGTTGAGCCGCGTCTCTTACGAGGAGATGCTGGAGATGGCCGCTACCGGGGCCCGGGTCCTGCAGTTGCGCAGCGTGGAGTTCGCGAGGAATTACGGGGTGGTGATTCACGTGAGGTCCAGTTTTTCCCAAGAACAAGGCACCTGGATTACGGAAGAGGACGAGCGCATGGAGAAAGCCATCATCAGCGGCGTGACCCATGACGTCAGCGAGGCCAAGGTCACCGTATTCGACGTCCCGGACCGGCCGGGAGTGGCCGCCGCGCTTTTCAAAGCCCTGGCGGCGGAGAACATCAACGTGGACATGATCATCCAAAACGTGAGCGAAAACCAGCGGACGGACATCTCCTTCACGGTGAGCAAGGACGACCTGGCGAAGGCGGAGGAGATAACCTCGCGCGTGGCCGGGGAGCTGGGCGCGGGCGGCGTCAACGTGGATCGGGACATCGCCAAGGTGAGCCTGGTGGGAGCCGGCATGCGCACCCACCCCGGCGTGGCGGCGGACATGTTCGCCGCCCTGGCGGAGAACGACATAAACATCGAGATGATCAGCACCTCGACCATCAAGATAAGCTGCGTCATAAGGGCGGAGGACGTGGAGAAAGCGGTGCGGGCCATACATGCCAAGTTCGGCCTGGACCGCGGCGTGGTCATGAGGGCCTGACCCCCGAGGCTTTGCGGGAGGCGTTCCATGGGAAAGGAATACCGCGTGGCCGTGGTGGGAGCCACGGGCATGGTGGGGATGACCATGCGGGAGATCCTGGAGGAGAGGGGTTTCCCCGTCTCCGAGCTGCGCCTCCTGGCCTCTGAACGCTCCCGGGGAAAGCGGCTACCCTTCCGGGGGGAGGAGATCGAGGTGCAGGTCCTGGACGAGGGCTCCTTCCAGGGCATAGACCTGGCCCTCTTTTCCGCCGGGGCGGAGATATCCCGGCGTTTCGCCCCCCATGCCGTGCGCGCGGGGGCCCTGGTGGTGGACAACAGCAGCGCTTACCGCATGGACCCCGAGGTTCCCCTGGTGGTTCCGGAGGTCAACCCCGAGGCGGCCTTCGGCCACCGCGGGCTCATCGCCAACCCGAATTGCTCCACGATCCAGATGGTGGTGGTGCTCAAGCCCCTCCACGACCGCTCGCCCCTGCGCCGGGTGGTGGTTTCCACCTACCAGTCGGTGTCCGGTACCGGCAAGGAGGCCGTGGAGGAACTACGGTCCCAGACGGAGGCGGTGCTCAGGGGCGAAGATCCCCTTCCCGAGGTCTACCCCCACCCCATAGCCTTCAACTGCCTGCCTCACATAGACGTCTTCTTCCCCAACGGATACACGAAGGAAGAGATGAAGATGGTGGAGGAGACCAGGAAGATAATGGGAATACCCGACCTCCCCGTGTCCGCCACCACGGTACGCGTGCCCGTTTTCGTGGGCCACTCGGAATCGGTGAACGCGGAGTTCGAGGAGCCCATATCCCCGGAGGAGGCCAGGCGCATACTGGCCGCTGCGCCGGGGGTGGAGGTGGTGGACGACCCGGAGACCTTCCGGTACCCGATGGCTGTGGAAGCCGCCGGTACGGACCCCTGCTACGTGGGCCGCATACGGGCTGACCTTTCCTGTCCCCGGGCCCTCAATTTCTGGGTGGTGGCCGACAACCTGCGCAAGGGGGCCGCGCTGAACGCGGTGCAGATAGCGGAGCTGGTGTTGGAGACCTGAATGTCCGGGGAAGGCCGGGAAGCCAGGAACCGGGAGGCAGAGGGGCCGAGTTGTCACTGGCATCCCCAGCGCAAGGCGGTGGCCTTGTGCGTCTCCTGCGGGCGCGCGGTGTGCGCCGAGTGCGACCGCCTCGTCGGTTACCGGCATCATTGCCCCACCTGTTTCTCCCTGGCCATATCGCCACCGGGGTGGGGGCAGGCCCCTTGCGTGCCTCCCTTTGCTCCGGGGGCCGGACCGTTCCCCCCGCCCCCTCCGCCGCCGGGATACCGCCCGCTCGCTCCGCGCCTCGTCGTCCCCCCGGGAGGGGAACCGCGGGAGCCGGAGGACCACCGGGAACGCCGCTGGTGGAGGGCGGACTGGAAGCTCTCCGAGGTCGCCGCGGCCCTCGTGGTGATTTTCGGGGCCTACAACCTGGTCGGCGTGGCGCTCTTCCTTACCACCGACAACCCGCTCTTCTACGAGTACCTGGCTTACGCCCTTTTCTTCTGCCCCCTCATCCTCCTGTGCGCGTTGTGGATATTGAGGCGCCACGGGAGAGGGCGGGAAGAGCTGGGCCTGGTCTGGGATCAGCCGTGGCGGACGCTGTTTTTCGGCCTGGGCGGCAGTGCGGCGGCTCTCCTTATGAGCTACGCGGCCTTTTTCGCCGTCTATTTTTTCTTTTATCTTATCGCGGGAAGGCCGCCCTCGGCGGGGGAGACGGAACAGCTGCGGGGCATCGGGGGCGGCGAGCTGGTCCTGGTGATCGCGGTGGTGGTCTTGCTGGCCCCCGTATTCGAGGAGATCTTCTTCCGCGGGCTTTTCTATTCCTCCCTGCGCAGGAGGCTGGGGCCGCGGGCCGCGGTGGCCGTAAACGGCATCATCTTCGGGGCCCTGCACTTCCAGCCCATTTACATGATCTCCCTGGTACTGGTGGGCATGGTCCTGGCCTATCTTTACGAGAAGACGGGCTCCCTGTTCGCCTCCATGACCGCCCATGCGCTCTACAACCTGGCCGTGGTCCTGGTGGCCCTTTTCGCCGGTTGGTGAGGGAGGTGGCGGCGGCAAGGGCGGAGGGCGTGTTGTGTCGCGCCTGGCCGGTTTCAGGCGGGGAGGGCGCATACCGAAAAAATAACGGGCCGAAGAAAGAGGAACCGGCCCTTGTTTCCGGGGCCCTAACCGCGGACGGTAGAGAAAGAGGGAAAGGGAGGCCCGCTTCGGGGGCAAGGCGCGGGAAGGACGGAAGCCGCTTGACGGCGCGGAGAAGGGGAAGGCCTGATCGCCGACCCCCGGGAGGGCGAGGCTTGGTTTAAGCGGGAGAGGGGAATGGATATTCCGCCATGCGCGCAACATCCCCGCGAGCCGGCCATGGCCGCCTGCGCGGGATGCGGAGTCCATCACTGCTCGCGTTGCCTGAGGCCTGTCGGGGGCCGCCTGCTTTGCCCGTCCTGCGCGGAGAGGGAAGCTACCGCGATGGGCGCCGTTTCTCGGGCGGAAACCCCCCGGGCACCGCTGGGTGGTCCGGTGGCGGCCAAGATCGTGGCCGCCTGCGCTTTCCACCCCGGCGCGAGGGCGGTCACCAGGTGCGGCCGCTGCGGGGCCTTCATCTGTTCCGCCTGCCAAAGGATTGTCGGCGACAGGCGGTACTGCGCATATTGTTACCAGGAAATGGCAAATGAACGCCGGCGCGGGGAAGCGGCGGGCGGTAAAGCGAGGGTCTCCCCCGCTACCCAGGGTGTTCCCTGGAAGTTGTGGCCGGGATTGGCATTCCTCCCAATTCCCCTCCTGTTGAGCTGGCTTATGACCTACATGATGCGGCAAGGGGAGGAAGTGTCCATCGGGGCCGCCCAGCTGCTCATCAGCCTCTTGCTCTATTCCTCGACCCTGGCCTTCACCTTCCTAGCGGCCTCGAGGTACGGCAATGCGCGGAGGCTTTTGGGAATGCACGGGGATAACCTCCCCGCATCGTTGGGGCTGGGGGTGATCTCCGGGTCGCTGGCTTTCTGGATAGGGACGGCCGGAAGCCTTATATCCGTGGGGCTCTTGGAGCGGGTGGGCTGGGTCGAGGAATGGCTGCGCGGCTTTTTCGACGTGAACGTGAAGAGCATCACCGGAGCCGACCTCCTGGTGGCGGGGCTGGTGATCGTCGTCGCCGCCCCCGTGTGCGAGGAGATCTTCTTCCGGGGTTTCCTCTACCCGGCCATGCGGCGGAGGATGGGGGTGTGGGCGGCGTCCCTGCTCAACGGCTTCCTTTTTTCCGCGGTGCACTTCAGCCTCTTCGGTCTCCTGGGAAGGACCCTGGTGGGGACGCTCTTTTGCCTTCAATACGAGTACACGGGGAACCTTTGGTCTCCGGTGGTCGCCCACGGCGTGAACAACTTCGTGGCCTTCTTCCTTCCCCTGGCGGCCATGTGGAGTTGAAAGGGGCTAGGCGGGGGAGATGCCGTGCCGCGGCCCCGGAGGGAAATCGCGGTCGAGCGTGAGCCTGGGGTTGGTGGACGCGTCCGGGGGACGAAGGCCCTGGGCCGGCGGGAAAGCCCCGCATGGGCCGGGGCCGGGCGGCTCAGGAGACCCGGCGCCCTCGGGACATGCGCTGGCGGCGCACTTTCCTAAACCGGATGAGGAGTATATGATTGTGGTGTAGAATAATTTTAAAGTTGAACAAGAGGTTTATATATGAAGTGTGAAAGTTGCGGCACCGAGAACCGCGAGGACGCGGCCTTCTGCATGTCCTGCGGCTCACCGCTTCCCGGGACTCCCTTCAGTCCCCCCCAAACCAGGAGTGGGGGAAGCCAGGCGTCCAAGATGGCGCCTCCCCGTTCAATATCACGCGCACCGACCTCTCCCCTGCCGCGATGGGAGTGCCGATCCCAGCATATCCCGGTGACTCCCGAGGCCCCTGCCGTAGAGCAGCCGCGATGGCGGGAGCCGGATTTCCCGGAAGCGGGGACCGGGAGGGCGGGAGCGGTATCCCACGGGGCGGGAGGGGAATCGGGCGCCAAGCCCGCCCCGGAAACCCCGCCGCCGGACCCGGCCGGCATCGGCACCCCGGCCACCGGCCCGGAGCCCTCGCGGGTGGTCTCTCCCGGAGGGTTCGTCTTCGGCGCATCCGCCTCGGCGCCGGAGGGCCCCATGGGGGTAGAAGCCGGTCTTGGGGAAGTAACCACCCGGCCTCCCTCCACCCCTTCCACCCCGGCCACGGGCGCCTTCGAGGGCCAGACTTGGGGAGATGGCCGCCCCGCGCACGGGGAGACGGCGGCCGGTATGCCCGAGGGAGCGGACCGGGAGGGCGCCGGCGAGGACGGTCTCCCGCTGTACATTCCGCCGGAGACCGACGTTCCCCTGCAGGGCATGACGGTGGCCTCGGCTCCCACCCAGGCCACACAGGCCCCTCCCGCCCCACTGGCGGAAACGCCGCCCGGTGATCGAACCCAGGCCATGGAGCCGGTGCCCGGTGAGGGGAAGGTCCGCGTGCCCCAGGTTGTCTGCCCGGAATGTTACGCCTCCAATCCGGAGGTGAACCGTTTCTGCCAGGAATGCGGGAGCCCCCTTCCCTCGGCTTCCGGGGGGCGCCCGCTCGCCAGGCGGCCGGTCCCCACGGGACCGGAACACCGCCCCACCACTCCCCTTCGCTTTCCGGAGGAAGAAGCCGCCGGTGCCGCTTACCCCCCGGAGCGGGAAAGGGAAGGAGCCCGACCGCAAAGGAAGTTCGGTGCCGCCGACGTCTCGGCGATTTTGGCGGTCGTCGCCCTGGCTGCGTCGTTGGCGCTCCCCAGTCTTATGGAAGGTTTTTCCTATAAGAAGGGGGTGAGCCTGGGGATCTTCTCCCACCAGGGTGCATACGTTCGCGGCGCATACGAGCTGCTCGGTGGGCCGGGCCTTTTGCCTTACCGGGGATTGGAATTCATCACCGTGGGCCTGGTGTTCGCCGCGGCCCTCTTCCTGGCGTTGCTCTTCCTCGTCCTGCGCGTGGGGAGGGGCCCCATGTTCATGCTTTCCGGCTGCTTGGCCTCTCTTCCCGTGGTCTACCTCTTCTTCCAAGCCCTTCTCCCGCTGCGGGAGATGGGGGTAGAGATAGAGCCGGCATTGGGACTGGGAAGGCTGTTCTTGGGCGGCGACGGTGCGCCTGGCTTGGGTCCTCCGGTATGGATAGCCTGCGCCGCCGCCGTGCTCCTCATCCTGGCCGGGTTTCTGGCCCCTCCCCGGGGATGGGGAAGGTTGTTCACCTTCCTGGTCTTCTTCAGCCTGGCCATCGGGGCCGGTTTCCTGTGCGCGGCATGCTACAACTGGAACCTGTTCATAACCGGGACTGCCGCCGGAACCTCCGTCCTCCCGCCGCGCCTTCCCGTCGCCTTTTGGTGAGCGCGGCCAAGCGGCGGGATATCATCCGCCCCAGACAGCGCCACCTTCTCATCCTGGCGAAACGAAAGGTAAGACAGGGTACAGGGGGAGGTTGCCCTCGCCGCCTGTTCGTTGACGGTATCCGGGGTCCTATATATAGTTAGTCTCGCATACCCTGGGCGCGGCAACCGTTTGGCCCATGGCCGAAGCGGTAAAGGCCGCATCGAGGACTTGGGATATGCCGGAGGGCGGGATGCGATCGGGAAAATCGGTTCGTGGGAAAGTGACGAAGCCGGCTTTACCGCTTTTGGCGACCCTGCTCGTGGCCGTACTCCTCCCCGGGTGCTTCGGGGGAGTCCCGGAGGGGGTGAAGGTGTCCGAGGTGAGCCGGGGGGACGTGAGCAGGACGGTCACCGCGGTGGGAAAGCTGGAGGCGGACAATCCCGTCGACGTCTTCCCTCCCGCCAGCGGCACCATCGCCGCCCTCCATGTGAAAGAGGGAGACCACGTGGAGGCCGGGGACCTCCTGGCCTCGCTGGACCAGGAGGAGCTGAAAGCCCAGGCGGCCAAGGCCAGGGCCGGCTATGTTACGGGGGCCGCGGTGGAGGATATCCTCGCCGGGCAGTACTCGGGCATGCAGGCCCTTTATCAGGGCGCGGAGTACGCCATCCGGGTCTTCGGGCAGACCCAGGAGCAGCTGGATGCCGTGGTCCTCAACCTCTTCGACCTGGTCCCGCTGGTGGTCCCCTTGTTGCCCCCCGATCAACAGGAGTTCCTGAAATCCCTCATCGCCGAACAGAGGGCGGCGTACCTGCAGGCCATGGCCTCGCGACCCGCATTGCCCACCTTCTCGCCCCCCTCCTACCCCTCGGGAGCCGCCGCGGCAGGCGAAGCCATGAGGGAGGCCTCTAGTTACGACTACAAGAAGGCGCTCTACGCCGCCAACCACCCTTACGTGGTGGCGCCGGTTTCCGGGTACGTGGTCTTTGCCGCCCCTCCCTCCGTTCCGGGGTTGGACTTCCTCTCGGAGATGCTGGGGGGTTTCGGGTCCCTTCTCACCGGCCTCGGGGACCTGACCTCCCTGCTGGGAGGAGACCTCGCCGCCCTCACGGGAGGAGGGGGCAAGGAGTTGAAGGTGGGGAGCAAGGTGAGTGCCGACTCTCCCGTGTTCCAGATCGTGGACCTCCAGAACATGCGGGTGCGGGCGGAGGTGGAAGAGACGGACATCCCCAAGGTGCAGGTGGGGCAGAAGGTCAAGGTTTACCTGGATGCCTATCCCGACCTGGCCTTCGCCGGCGAGGTGGTGCAGGTGGGCATCAGGGCGGAAAGCGGATCGGGGGGTACCACCGTGTTTCCGGTGGTGGTCAGGCTGGAGCGCACCGAGGTGCCGCTGCGCTTGGGATACAACGCTACCGTGGATATCGAGGTCCTCAGCCGGAAAGGGATCATTTCCCTGCCGGTCACCGCCCTCTTCTCGGAGGAGGGAAGGGATTACGTCTACGTGGTGGAAGGGGGCAAGGCGACCAGGCGGGAGGTCACGGTGGGCGAGCGGAGCGAAGAGTGGGTGGAGATCCTGTCCGGGTTGGAAGAGGGCGAGAGGGTGGTCACGGAGGGGGTGGGCCTGGTGAAGGAAGGCCAGAAGGTGGAGTGAGCCCCTCCGGAGTGCTGGCGCATGGATTTCGAGGAGCTGATCCGGGAAATAAGCGAGGGATGGGGGGAGGGTCACCGGGTCGCCCACCTTGAGGTCATTCCCTCCCGGGAACCGCGCCTCGCGGGACTCCCGAAAAAAATACACCCTTTCCTCGCGGAGACCCTCGGGCGCATGGGCATCACCGCCCTCTATGCCCACCAGGCCCAGGCCTTGGAACTCGTCTCCCGAGGACACAACGTGGTCATCGCCACCGGCACCGCAAGCGGGAAAAGCCTTTGCTACCATATCCCGGTGTACCAGGAGCTTTTGGAAAACCCTTCCAGTAGGGCCTTGTACGTCTTTCCCACCAAGGCGCTGGCGCAGGATCAGCTGCGCAGCCTGGAGGAACTTCACGGGGGAGGGGTGGTCTCCGCCACCTATGACGGGGACACCCCGCTGGAACTGAGGGGATGGATAAGGCGCCAGGCGCAGGTGGTGCTCACCAACCCGGACATGCTCCATTACGGCATTCTTCCCAACCACAGGCTTTGGGGCGGGTTCTTCCGCCACCTCCGCTACGTGGTCCTGGACGAGGCCCACGCGGCCCGCGGCGTCTTCGGCTCGCACGTGGCCCAAGTGCTGCGGCGCCTCAGGCGCACCGCCGGGCGTTATGGCTCGCGGCCGGTTTTTATCTTCGCCAGCGCCACCATCGCCAATCCGGAGGAGCACGCCTCCAGACTCTGCGGCCTGGAGGTGAAGGCGGTGGGGGACGACTACTCCCCGCGGGGGAGAAAGGTCTTCGCTGTATGGAACCCGCCGGACATCCTCTCCCGGGAAGGTGGAGAGATCCACCGTTCCTCCAACCTGGAGACGGCGGAGATACTGGCGCGCTTGTTGAGGTTGGGGGTGCGCACCATCGCCTTCTGCCGTTCCCGCAAGGCGGCCGAGCTGGTCTACGGCTACGTGCTGCGTTTGCTCGGGGCGGAGGATAAGGGGCTCGCGGAGAGGATCTCTCCCTATCGAGGTGGTTATCTCCCGGCGGAGAGGAGGGAGATCGAGAGGCGCCTCTTCTCGGGCGAGTTGCTGGCGGTCACCACCACCAACGCCCTCGAGCTGGGGGTGGACATCGGGGAGCTGGAGGCCTGCCTGATGAACGGCTACCCGGGGACCATCGCCAGCACCTGGCAGCAGGCGGGGAGGGCGGGGCGCCGGCAGGGCGAGTCGCTGGCCGTGCTGGTGGCCGCCGACGACCCGTTGGACCAGTACCTGGTGCGGCACCCGGAGTTCCTTTTCGGGTCCCCCTGCGAGGAGGCGGTCATCGACCTGGAGAACCGCCGCATCCTTGGCGACCACCTGGTATGCGCGGCTTACGAATTCCCGCTGCGGGAAGAGGACGAGGAATACTTCGGGCCCGCCATGCACGAGGTCCTGGAAGGGCTGGCGCGCGAAGGGCGGCTCAAGAAGAAGGGCGAGAGGTGGTACTTCGCCGGGCCGGGTTCCCCGGCGCAGGACGTGAACCTCCGGTCCGCGTCCGGGAAGCTCATCAGCATCGTGGACCGGGACACCGGGACCCTACTGGGTACCGTGGAGGAGGCTTCCTGTTTTTTCCATGTGCATCCCGGCGCCGTTTACCTGCACCAGGGGGACACCTACCTGGTGGAGGAACTGGACCTGGAGCGCATGGTGGCTTTGGTGAAGGGCGAAGAGCTGGATTTCTACACCAATCCCATGGACAACACCGACGTCGTGGTGCTGGAGGAAGAGCAGGCGGTGATACCGGGGCCACGGTCTTGTTCCCTCCACTACGGGGAAGTGGAGGTCTCGGTGAAGGTTTACGCCTACCAGAAACGCCGTCTCTTGACCCACGAGGTCCTGGAGACCCTGGGGCTGGATCTGCCCACCCAGACCTTGCGGACCAGGGCCTTGTGGTATGCGCTGCCCCCGGAACGCCTTGCTCCCCTGGAGATGGACGAGTATACCATGGCCGGGGGGTTGCACGCCCTGGAGCATGCCTCCATCGCCATGCTCCCCCTTTTCGCCATGTGCGATCGCTGGGATATAGGGGGTATGTCCACCGTTTTTCACCCGGACACCGGGCAGGCCACGATTTTCATATACGATGCCTATCCGGGGGGCGTGGGCATAGCCGCCCGTGGATTCCGCCTGGCGGCCCGGCACCTGAGCGCCACGCGCGAGATGGTGGAGAGATGTCCCTGCTCCGAGGGCTGCCCCTCCTGCATCCAGTCCCCCAAGTGCGGGAGCGGCAACGAGCCGTTGCACAAGAAAGCGGCCGTCGAGCTCCTCAGGCTGCTGGAGGAGGATCTGGCCGGGCAGTGAATCGCCGGCGGCCGGGAAGGCCGCGAGCGAGGTCCCCGCACGCCCCGCGCCAATCGACGCGACCGTGGCCGGTGTGGTAAATATTTACACATCCGGCACCCTCCAACATGCTTCCCGGCATGGAGACCAGGGTGCGCAGGTCATATGGAAATTTATGGGAAACCTCGTCCGTTGGGTGCCCACGCCGGCATCTTGGCCGGTCCCAGCCCGGCGTATGGCCCTTCTTTTGTTCTGCCAAAAATCCCGATTCTTAAGACTAATAAACGGCGTTGCAGGATCCGATATAGGCTAATGGGAGAGGGAGACCGCGGCGATGGTCAACCTTCCAAAAGAGGTGGTGTTCGAGTGTTTTGACCACGACTCTCCCTCTCCCCTCTCTTTTTCCGGTTGTTCGCGGGCTGGGGGCGCCGGGGAAGCGGCACCGTATTTTTCGGGCACGGATCGCGGGCCACGCTTGCTCCTCCGGGGCAAGATCCCGCACTGTTCGCTTCGGCCGGGCGCCGCTTGGCGGACATGAGCCCTTGCGGGCGCCGTCGGCGCGCTTCCTTTGGGGCGCCAGCGTGCCATCGATGACCACGCGGCCTATTATGCCCGGCGGGGCGGGGACATTGATATAATCTCGGTATGAATGGGGAAAAGAGCGAGGTGGGGATCGGCCGGAGGGAGCGCAAGAAGAAACAGACCCGCGAAGCCCTGGAGCAAGCCGCGCTGCGCCTTTTCCGGGAGAAAGGCTACGACCGTACCACCGTAAGGGACATCGCCGATGAGGTAGACGTGTCCCAGCGCACATTTTTCCGCTATTTCCCATCCAAGGAGGCCGTGCTTTTCGGGAACTGGGAGGAGAGCCTGGAGTTGCTGCGGCGGCTCATCCTGGGGAGGCCCGAGGGAGAGCCTGTCTTCGTGGCCCTGTACCGCGCCGCCCTGGAGCTGGCGGAAGCCGACAAGGAAAACGAGGCCTGGCTTTTGACGGTGAAGGGATTGGCGGAGAAGTCCCGCCGTATAGGGGAATACGAGCGTACCGTCATCTATCCCGGTTTCGAAAGGGTGGTGGCCGAGGCCCTGGCGGAACGCATGGGGGTGGATATGGCCAAGGACCCCCGCCCCAGGATCTTGGCCGCGGTATCCGTGGCCGCATGGACCACGGCCAGGCGCATATGGATGGAGAGCGGGGGAAGGCTTTCGGTGTCCGACATCCTATCCCGGACTTTCGGTTCTCTGGTGGAAACCATCCCCGAGGGAGGGATGCAGGGTCCGCGCGGGGTGCCGGGAAACGCCCAGGCTACCGGCAGGGAAGGCATAAAGCGTGCCAGGTTCGCCGGAAGAAGGCCTTGACGCCGTGGGGCTCTTCCGTCGCGGTTCCGAAGTTCAGCCCTTGCCGGCCCATTTTTTTCCGCCCAGGATGGGATCCCCGTTTTGTCTCTCCAACCCCTTCGCCGGGGACGGAGCCGTGTCGGTAGGGCGGCACGGCGGGGTTCATCCCGGGGAAGGGTGGCCATCCACTCCCCGGAACGGGTTTGTTTTCGGCGATAGAGAGGTTTCTTCCGCCCGTGCTTGCGGGTCAGCGGAGGCCTTCCAGCATCCCCCTCACCGCGTCCAGGATGGGGGTGTGGATGCCCGGGGGGGTCTTCTGGATGTATTCCCGCGCCTTCTCCCGGGCCTCGGGTCGCAGCCCCTTCAGGTAGGCGATGACGTTTTCCGCGGTCAGTTCACGGCGGGCGCGCCTCTCGAAGTCCGGGCGGAGGTCGTTCCAGATCACCACCCGGATTGCCGTGCCCTCCCGGTTTTTAGCCTCCGCCCAGCGACGGATGTCCGGCAGACACTCGTCCACCGTCCGGCACCAGTGCTCCCCGGTAACCAGGTCCAGGAAGCCGACGTTCTCCGGCTTGCATTCCGCCCGCTGGGCCAGGCTCCACACCGCCTCGCCCACGCTGTCCGTCCCCATGAGGGACCAGTAGACCCGCACCGGCTCCGAGCCACGGCACAGGGCGAGGGTCAGGTATCGCTGGGGGGCCACCCGGGAGAGCTCCACGGGAAGGAACGGGCCATCCTCGAACCATTGCCCGTCGCGGAGCAAGAGCTCCCTCGGCTCCGTGATCATGGGATCCCATCCCAGGACCGCGATCTCCGACAAGCCTCTCACCTCCCGAACCAAGCGCCATCGAAAACACGCGGCGGCGGTTATAGTGCCTGGGCCCCAGGCCCATCCCCAAGCCTCCGGGTGACGCGACGCGCCGGGATCGGCACCCGCAGGCGCCGCCTTAAGCCTTACTCCGCTAGGAACTCCGCGACATTTCCCGGGGCCTCCCTTTTCCCGCCACGTGCGGCGGATGCAAATAGGCCGGAGGCAGGCCTCTCGGCGAACCGCCCCGGCGCTCCGCAGCGGGCCTGAAGGCTGCGCGTCTGCCGCGCTTCGCCCGCCACGGCCCTCCATGCGGGTTTTCGGCCGGGGCTTTCCTGGAAGGAAATTTCGGCTCGCGACGGTGCCGGCTTGAGAGGTCGCCCGCGGGGTGCCGCAGAGCATCGGCATCCCTCGGCGGGTTGCCCTTTTGGGTATTCGCGGCCCCTTCTCGCGGCAGCAAGGCTCCAAAGAGAGCGCCAATAGAGGTCGGGCGTCTTTCATGCGCCGGCCTTTCCTGCGTGGGCCGGGGGTGCGGGAAGGGCGGGGCAACGGGGGCCAGGGAGTTCGGAAAGGCTCCACTCCCCTCTTATGGCCGGCGGAATGAATGGTCCGGGAGGAAGGAACGGGGTTCTCTCGAGGGCCGCCAGGACGAGGGGATGGTCAACCCTATTTCCCGCGTGAAGGAGCACCGAAGGCGTCGGCGGTGGAGAACGGGCGTCTTGAGGGGCGCAGCGAACCTCGATCGGGTGTGGAGGGGATGCGCGGACAACTTGCCTTCCCTCGATCCCCGCCTGGCGGGCTTGCGCCGGGCTGACCGAGGCGGGTTTGCCGGGGTTCGTCTTGCTCCAGGCCCTTAACTGCCGCGCGGCGGGCTGATATCCTATCTCTATCATGAAGTTTTATTGGGAGTACGGGCGCGGAGTCCAGGAATTCGAGGTTCCCGACCACCTCCTCCTCGGCGTGGTGGAGGGAACCGCCGTGGAGCCCCTTCCCGACCTGAGGCGCGCCCTGGAGGAGGCCCTGGAGAACCCGGTGGGCTCCCCTCCCCTAGCGGAGATGGTGCGGAGCGGCGACCGGGTGGCGGTAGCCTGCCCCGATTTCCACCGCCTCTGGGTGCGGGCCCGGGTGTGGATGCCCCTTCTGGTGGGCTACCTTAACCGCTGCGGGGTGCGGGACCGCGACATCACGGTCATCATAGCCAACGGCACTCACGCGCCTCCCGGTTATGCCGGCCTGAGGATGATCCTGGGCGAGGATTTCCCCTCCGGGGTGGAGGTGGTGAACCATGACGCCCGCGATGAGGCGGCCCTCCGCTTCCTGGGGTATACCCCTTACGGGACCCCGCTGTGGGTCAACCGCCGCGCCTTGGAAGCCGATCACCTCATCCTCACCGGGGCCATCGTGCCCCATACTTTCGCGGGGTTCGGGGGGGGCCGCAAGGCCGTGGTGCCGGGGATGGCGGGGATGAGGACCATACTGGCCAACCACCGCCGGGCCCTGAGCGAGGTGCCGGGGGAGGGCATCCATCCCAGGGCGGTACCCGGGGTGCTGGACGGAAACCCGGTCCACGAGGACATGTTGGCCGCGGCGCGCATGGCTGGGCCTTGCTTCATCGTGAACTTCGTCCTCAGCGAGGAGGGGGACTTCCTGGGGGTCTTCGCCGGCGGTCTCGAGGAGGCCCACCGCCGGGGGTGCAACTTCGTGGAAGAAGCCTTCCGGGTGGAAATTCCTTCCAGGGCGGATATCGTGGTCGCCTCGCGGGGCGGTTATCCCATGGACCTCACCTTCTACCAGGCCTTCCAGTCCAATGCCAATGCCCGCGCCGCCCTGCGCGAGGACGGGCGGGGGGTGCTGGTCATGGTGGGGGAGTGCTCGGAGGGACTGGGCCCCTACGAGTTCCAGCGCTGGTTCAGCATGGGAGGGCTGGAGGAGATGGAAGCGGAGCTGCGCCGCTCCTTCACCGTACCCGGTTTCGTGGTCTACCGGGCAGCATTGCTGGCCCGCCAGGCGGAGAAGGTGATCTTGGTCTCCGGCCTGGACCCGGAGGTGGTGGAGAGGATAGGGATAATACCCAGGCAGAGCATCCAGGAGGCGCTGGAGGAAGCCCTGGATACCGTACCCGGGGGGCGGATCCTCCTCATGCCCCACGCTTCCCAGACCATACCCTCCCCGGCCTGCTGAGCTGCACTCACGACAGGACCCTTTCGACGAGCGCGTCCACCGGGTGAGGCGAACTTTTCTTTCCCATTTCCGGGGGCTCAGGGAAGTGGCGATTTATGCCGTTCTCGCTTCGCTCGCGCCGGAGCGGTCAAATGGACCCCAGCCCTTTTCATCCCGGGAAGGTCTCGGATACAGGCAATCCGCCCCGCCTTCGGATTTCCTCACGGATGAGCGTGTCGGAGGATCCCGAGCCGATCCGCATTCCGGAGAGGCCTTCGGTAATTTTGAGCTTCGCGCCGCGTCCCAAGGCCTTCTTCGATGCAGGGGTGGGACCCAGGCTCTTTCAGCGTTCCGGTCCCAGGACTGCTTCCACCGCCTCTTGGGGACCGGAAGCGCGCAGGAGCTTTTCATCCGGCACGCCCCGACGGGCTATGTCCCAGCTGGAGATGGCCACTACCCTCTTCCCCATCTTCAGGGCCATGGCGATCTCGGAGAGGGTGCCGTATTCGCCTCCCACGGCGATGACCGCGTCAACGGTGCGCACGATGACCGCGTTGCGAGCCTGACCCATGTCCGTGGCGATGGCATGGTCAACGTAGGGGTTGGCGTCCCCGCGGAAGGGGCCAGGTAGGATGCCTATGGTGACCCCGCCTTCTTCCTTGGCTCCCTTGCAAGAGGCCTCCATCACGCCGCCCAGCCCGCCGCAGACCAGTACGGCGCCCCTGCGGGCCAAAAGCCGGCCCACCTCGTAGGCCAGTCGAGCTTCCTCCTCGGTGCAAAACTGTCCGCCTACCACGCCCACGTACACTCTCGGACCTCCCTGAAAGACCCGTTTCCTTGCCCGCCGGAGCCCGGCCCGGCGGCATTTTCCTTTATTTTCCTTCCGGCCCCCTCTTGCCTTCAAGCCCCCCGCCGGAAAGGAGGCCGCGAGCCGCCTCCTCCGCGGCGGCATAGACCTCTTTCAGGGGAACGCCGTGTCGCAGGGCCGCCCGCCGGCAATCCTCGTATTCCGGGGCCACGTTGAGGGGGCGTCCCTCGCGGCGGGCCACCTTTACCCTGATAGTCCCGAACCCGGTGCTGACCTCCATCACCTCCCGGTCCAGGTATTCCTTGTCCACCTCCTCGATACGTATGCCCAGGGTCTTGGTCTCGGCGAATAAGACCTCCTTTATCTCCTCCTCGGAGGAAGGGGGGACGAGCACGGAGATGGTCACCGCGGGACGCGACTTCTTCATCTGGATGGGAATGAGCCAGACGTCCTCGGCCCCGGCCTCGAAGAGCCGTTCCATGACGTAGGGGTATATCTCCGGGTTCATGTCGTCGATGTTGGCGGAGAAGACCATTCGCCTCTCCCGGGTCCTGCCCCGCGCCGCGGTTTCCCTCTGGCCCAGGAAACCCCGCAGGACGTTGGGTATCTCCAGGTCGCGGTCCCCCGCCCCGTAGCCCACGGACTGGATGCGCATGGGGGGCAGGAGGCAGAACTCGGAGGCCAGGGCGGCCACGATGGCCGCGCCGGTGGGGGTCACGATCTCGGTGGGGATGCCGCTGGAATACACGGGTACGCCCCTCAGGATCTCGGTCACCGCGGGAGCCGGCACCGGGTATACGCCATGGCTGGTCTTGATCATGCCCGTGCCCATGGGTAGGGGGGAACACAGGAGCTCCTCCACCCCCAGGTATTCCAGGCAGACCACCGATCCCACCACATCCACCAGGGTATCGGCACTTCCCAGTTCGTGGAAATGGACCTGCTCGATGTTCCGCGAGTGGATGCGGCTCTCCGCCTCGGCCAGGAGGGCGAAAACCTTCTGGCTCCTTTCCTTGGCCTGCGGGGAGAGGTCGCTGCCCTCGATGAGTTCCTTGATGTGGGCGTAGGTCCTCACCACTTCCCTTTCCATGACCCTGACGTGTACCTTGGCCGCCCCGATGCCCTTGCGCTCGGTGCGGGTTGCGGTGATGTTCGCCTCGCTGAGGCCCAGCCGATGGGCGGTGTCCCGCAGGATGTCCACGGGGGCCCCGAGGTCCACGAGAACCCCCAGCATCATGTCGCCGCTGATGCCGGCGAAGGCGTCCAGGTACAGGGTCTTCAAGCCGCCGCTCCTCCCAGTCGTATAAACCGATCCTCTCGACGGTTCCGGCCACTCGCGGGAAACCGCGCCGCCGGAGAGGCCGCCGACCATCGGTCAATCTGATAATACCACTACGCCTGGAGCGTCTTCAGCGGCCGGGATACCGGAAGCGCATGGCCATCCCCTTGGCCGCTTCGGGGATGGCGCCTTTCTCTTGCAGCCGTTAAGGGGACGTCACCGGCACTTGCCGTTCCCGCCTACGCGGGCCATGGTCGTTTGGTTAATGCGCCCGGGAGCGCTCGACTTCGGCTCCCGGCGGCCTTGCCCCGTTTTTCTCTCGGGTGGCCGCCGGGAACTACCTCACGGGGAGGCCTTCTCCGCCGCCCCTCCCGGTGGCGGGGAAAGGTCGTAAGCGCGGCATTCTCCTGCGTCGAAAACGGTGAGGACTTTGCGCTCCGGCCTTTCCAGGTCCATGCTCCCGCTGCGGTAGCCTTCCAGGTCCAGGTCAACACGCCGGAAACCCAGATCCTGGAACTTGCCCACCAGCGCTCCGGCGTTTTCCCCGCCCGGAAAGGAAGAGGTTTCCTCCTCCCCCGCCTCGATGCGGGCCCATTCTGGCCCTTCCAGGCGTACCCTGAACTCGCGCCACCCCAGGCTTTCCAGGAACTCCTCGGCGGCGTCCACCCTGCGCAAGGTTTCCCGGTCCAGCCGCGCGCCGTAGGGAAAGCGGGTGGCTAGGCAAGGTCGGGAGGGGGCGTCCCAGTTCGGAAGCCCCAGTTCCCTGGCCAGCTCCCTGACATCCCTTTTGGTGAGGCCCGCCTCCTCCAGAGGGCTTAGGCAGCCCTCCTCCAGGACCGCTTTCCTGCCGGGGCGAAACGTGTGGGCGTCGTCCAGGTTCCCCCCTTCCAGGACCGCTTCCAGGCCGCGGGACGCGGCCAGGCCTCTCAGGAGGACCAGGCGGTGTTTCTTGCACAGATAACAGCGGTTACGCGGGTTGTCGGAGAAACCCCGCAGGGATAGTTCGTCGCAATCGACCGCCAAAAAGGGAAACCCCAACTTTCCGGCGAGGCGTGCGGCGCGGTCTACCTCCCGCGGGGGCATGAGCGGTGAAGAGACCAGGACCGCCAGCATGCGGTCGCCCAGGGCCTCCCGGGCCGCGTAGGAAAGCAGCGTGGAGTCCACCCCGCCGGAATAGGCGACGACGGCGGAGGGAAATGATTCCAATATTTTCCATAAACGCCGCCGTTTGGCCTCGAGCTCCCCGATCATTTCCGCTCCATGTCCATGCCTCGAGTATATCACGCGCCCTGGACGGGGCGTCTCGAGCGGGAAAGGAGAACGAACCGACGGGAAGAAAGGCGTGGCGCCTCGGAGGGAGGGCCTCTAGTGGAGGTCGGAGGACACCATCGTGGCATGCGCGGCGATCAAGGTCTCGTGCTCCAGGAGGGCCGATGAACCTCAGGCGGGAACCACCCACGGGAAGAAAGGCGTGGCGCCTCGGAGGGAGGGCCTCTAGTGGAGGTCGGAGGACACCATCGTGGCATGCGCGGCGATCAAGGTCTCGTGCTCCAGGAGGGCCGATGAACCTCAGGCGGGAACCACCCACGGGAAGCGAACGGCCCACCATGGAATACGGAGGGAGGCGGGATGCATATCCGGCCAGAGCGGCCCGGTGAAGGGTCGTAACCTCCGGCGGGGCTTTCAGCCCCCGGCTCCCCTACCTGCGGCTTTTTCCCTTGTGGCCCGGATTTCGCTCCGGTCCCGGAAGAACCGGTGAGTATGGTATCCTCTTGTGGTAAAGGAGGACGGGACATGTTGGAAGCCTTTAAGAACAATTCCGGCCTGATGATCACCCTGCTTCTGCTGGCGGACTTATTCCTGCTGGCGGGGGTTTTCGTCCTCTTCCGCCAGCTTTCCCTGTTGCGGCGCAACGTGACCATACTCAAGCGGGGGGTGGACGGCACCAGCCTGTTGGAAAAGGTGGCTTCCCAAGCGGTTCAGATACAGGACATCTACCGCTTGCTGGAGCAGCATGCCGCGGAGAAGGACTACCTGGCCGAGGTGCTGGCCGGGTCCCTCCAGAGGGTGGCCGTGGTGCGTTTCGACGCCTTCGACGACATGGGCGGGAAGCTCAGCTACTCGGTGGCCATGTTGGACGAGAACGGGGATGGGGTCATCTTCACCTCCATATACGGCCGCAACGAGAACCGCACGTACGCCAAGGCGGTGAAGAACGGAAAAGCCTCCCACGTCCTGTCCCGGGAGGAGGAGGAAGCCCTGCGGCGCGCCCTCACCGTCAAGCCCCCTATGATCCGCGCCCGTAAGGGCGGTCCCGGCAGGCTCTTCGACCTGGAGAGCGCGGAGCAGGCCGGCGGGGAATCCCGGAGGGAGGAGGACGGCTCTTGGGTGATGTGAGCGCGCCCCTTTCCTGCCGCCGGGTGGCCTACCTCGGGCCGCCGGGGACCTTCACCGAGGAAGCCCTGCTCTCCTGGCCGGGCCTGGAATACGAGGCGGTACTTCCCTTTCCCACCGTGGAGGAGGCCCTTCTGGCCGTGCAGGACAACGTGGCGGACAGGGCCGTGGTGCCCATCGAGAACTCCCTGGAGGGATCGGTGAACGCCACCCTGGACTGCCTGGCCTTCGAGGTGGAACTCTTCATCCAGGCGGAGAAGGTGCGCCAGGTAAGGCACTGCCTCTTGGCCCGCCCGGGAGTAGGCCTGGAGGAGGTGAGGCGGGTGGTCTCTCACCCCCAGGCAGCGGCCCAGTGCCGCCGGCATCTCCTGGAGCTGCTGCCCGGCGTGGAGGTTGAGGCGGCCAACAGCACCTCGGAGGCGGCCCGCCGGGTGGCGGAGTCCGAGCATCCCCTGGCCGCCCTGGGCAGTGCCCTGGCCGCCGAGCTCTACGGGCTGGAGGTGCTCCGCGAGGGCATGGAGGACCATGCGGAGAACCGCACCCGCTTTGTACTGGTGGGAAGGGAAAAGATGCCCCCAACCGGGAAGGACAAGACCTCCATGGTCTGTTTCATCCACCAGGACCGGCCGGGGATGTTGCTGCAGATCCTGCAGGAGTTCGCCTACCGTTACATAAACCTCACCAAGATCGAGTCCCGGCCGACCAAAAAGATCCTGGGCGAATACTGCTTCTTCATCGACTGCGAGGGGCACGAGGAGGACGAGGTGGTGGCCTCGGCGCTGAAGTGCCTGCGCTGCAAGTTACCCCAGGTGAAGATGTTGGGCTCCTATCCCGTGTACCGCGAGGAGGATGAGGATGCTGGATCTTAGGTTCGTACGGGAAAACGCGGACCGGGTGAGGAAGGCCCTGGCCGACCGCGGCCTGGAGGTCCCCCTGGACGAATTGCTGGAAAAAGACCGCCGCAGGAGGGCCGTGCTGGCCGACCTCGAGGAGAAGCGCGCCCGGCACAAGAGGGGGAGCAAGGAGGTAGGGGAGCGCGTGCGCCGGGGAGAGGACCCCGCCGTCCTGCGCGAGGAGATGGCAGCCCTGAGCGAGGAGATCGGGAAGCTGGAGAAGGAGGCGGATGCGCTGGAGGCGGCCGTGCGCGAGTTGTTGGCGCGCCTGCCCAATATCCCCCACGAATCCGTGCCCGTGGGGCCGGACGAGACCTACAACCGGGAAGTGCGTCGCTGGGGCCAGCCGCCGGCCTTCGGCTTCCAGCCCCTTCCCCACTGGGAGCTGGGCGAGCAGCTGGGGATCCTGGACTTCCAGCGGGGAGTGAAGATCGCCGAGTCCCGCTTCACCCTACTGCGGGGAAAGGGAGCCCTCCTGGAGAGAGCGCTGATAAACTTCATGCTCGACCTGCATACCAAGGAGCACGGCTACACCGAGGTCTTTCCTCCCATCCTGGTCAACGAGGCCAGCATGTTCGGGACCGGGCAGCTCCCCAAGCTGGAGGGCGAGATGTACCGCTGCCGGGACGACGCCCTGTACCTCATCCCCACCGCCGAGGTGCCGGTGACCAACATCCACCGCGACGAGGTCCTGGCGGAGGAGGACCTCCCGATCTACTACTGCGCCTACACCCCCTGTTTCCGGCGGGAAGCGGGCTCCTACGGGAGGGACATAAGGGGGCTCATCCGGCAGCACCAGTTCAACAAGGTGGAGCTGGTGAAGTTCTCCCACCCGGAGACGTCCTTCGACGAGTTGGAAAAGCTTACCAATAACGCCGAGGAAGTCCTGCGGCGTCTTGGGCTCCCTTACCGGGTAGTGGTGCTCTCCACCGGGGACCTCTCCTTCGCTGCAGCCAAGTGCTACGACCTGGAGGTGTGGCTGCCCTCCTACGGGGAGTACAAGGAGATCTCCTCCTGTTCCAACTTCACAGATTTCCAGGCCCGCCGGGCCAACATACGCTTCCGCCCCGCCGGGGGAGGCAAGGCGCAGTTCGTGCACACCCTGAACGGGTCGGGGGTGGCCGTGGGACGGACGGTGGCCGCTATACTGGAGAATTACCAGCGGGAGGACGGGAGCGTGGTGGTCCCCGAGGCCCTGCGACCCTACATGCACGGCCTGGAGGTCATCGAACCCTGAGCCACGGCCTTCGGCTTCCCCGGTCGGGACGTGCCCAGATCTGGGCGCGGGTTTCCCCGGGTGCGTACCCGTGCGGACCCCCGGCAAAACAACGGAAGGCGGCCCTCGCTCATCCACCGCGTTCCAGACAACCAAGCTCGGCAGTATCCCCTCATCGCCCTGTGCCGGGAAGACGGCCTACGCCCTTTTTGCGCACGCCAGGAGGCCGCGCGACCCGTCATGGAGGTGGGTTTCGTGGGCTCACATCTCGCACCACGTTACTTCCAAGATCGGCGAGGGGATCGGATAAACCCGCGGGACGACCTTCCCAGGTGGCCCGGGCGCCCTTGACATTTCTCTCCGGGCGTTAAATGGAATAAAGAGGGACACGAAGAACGGCGGAAAAAACGATACGCGGGGACGGCGAAGGGGGCCGGCCAGGGGAACTGAGGTAGGTGAGAAAGGCGTGCACAGGGAGGAGATCCTGAGGATAATGAACCGCATCGCCCGTGATTTCTCGCCCCTTTTACCTGGGCTGCGCCTGGAGGTGATCCCCCCGGAGGGTTTCCGGGCCCGCATGCGGGGAAAGCCCATCATCGCTGACGAGAGGACGCTGCGGGCGGTCCTGATGGAGGTGGCTCCCGGGGGCGAAGTCGGAAGAAAACCGACTGGAAGGGCGTTTCCGGGTGGCTCGAAGCGGGGTGCAGAGGCTTCGTCCAAAGTAGAGGCCGCGGAGGGCGAGAAGCGTCCCGCCAAACCCCTGGGGGGGAAGAACCCGCCCTTTGCCGGTCCGCCTTCCGGGGTTACGGCAGGAGAGAGGGGCACCGTCGCAGGGTATGGTAAACCGGGAGCAGAGGGGCTGACAAGGGAACGGACGCGGGAGGGAAGGGCGTGGAAGGACGCCGCGCCGAAGTATCTCCTGTACGCCCTACCCGCCAGCCGCACCATCATGGTGGAGATGGAGAGCCTCGCCGAGAGGATCAACAGGGAGGACCGGCGGCTTCACCGGCCGATGGTGGAGGGGCTCGTCCTCCGCGAGATCCTCTACCTGATCACCAGCGGCCAACCCCTTCCCGAGCCCAGGGCCCGAGCGGAACGCATCCTCCGCCGCCACTGGCCCTTCCAGTACGCCGCCCTGCGCAGCGTGGGGTTGACGGTCACCGGATTCGAGCGTCCCCAGGAAGGCGCGGAACAGGCCCGTGACAACTAAGCGCCTGGCGTCAAACGAGCCGCGCGGCCTCGGCACCGGGCGCCGTGATATCCCTTTGCCTCCCCCCGTGGCAACCGTGGAACTACACCGGCCGCAAGCCTTCCGTCGGAATTAATTTCCGGTGATATCCCTTTGCCTCCCCCCGTGGCAACCGTGGAACCGCTCGTTTACGTGGTTGGCCCTGGAAAGTAAAATAAGCCCTGGAGGGGTGGCAGAGCGGACTAATGCGGTGGTCTTGAAAACCATTAGCCTTCGCAGGCTCGCGGGTTCGAATCCCGCCCCCTCCGCCACTAAATATCCTCTTTAAGCTGGTCTTTTAGGATTGGCGCGTGGTTACTGAAAATAAGCGCAAGGAGATCCTCTCCTTCCGCATTGCCGATTCGGAGGACCTCCCCTCCTGGAGGGGCTTCCTGGCCGACCTCAAGGCCCGGGGGCTTCTGGGCCAGAAGATAAGGCTCATCATATCAGGCGGCAACCCCGCCCTTCTGAAGGCCATCTCCGAGATCTATCCCTTCCGCAAGGTGCAGCGCTGCATAGCCCACAGGATGCGCAACGTGGCCACAAAGCTCAAGAAACATAACCAGAAGCCCGCCACAGGCGAGGCCAGGCTGATCTTTTCTGCCCCCAACAAGAAGGAGGCCTTGAGACGCTTCAAGGCCTGGAGGAAGAAATGGATCGTAGAGGAGGAGCGGGCGGTGCGCTGCCTGGAGAAGGGACTCTACAACTGCCTGCACTTCTACGACTTTCCCGAGGAGATGTGGAAGAAGATAAGGACCACCAATATCTTGGAGAGGGCCTTCCGGGAGGTGAGGAGAAGGACCAACCCCATGGGGCTGTTTCCCAACGCCGATTCGGCCAACCGCATCTTCTACGGGATTACGGATTACATGAACGAGAACCGGAGGGGAAGTCACCTTAAGGAAATTTCAGCAGAATATTTGACATGACCGTGGCATGAAATTCTCAGGAGGTTCTTTGCTAAGGGGTTAAAAATCAGTAGCCAGAGTGGAGGATATTGGATAAGATTATCCTGGTTTAGAAAAGCAAGGAAATACATATTTTCAAAATTTTACATTTTTAAATATCGGGAGTGTTAAAATGAAGAGGACGTTTTTTAAGAAATATCTCTGGTTAATCATAGTTGTTCTTATTATATCTTTATCCTCGGTATTTTACGTAACCAGGGTACACAAGAAATCAATCCAAAAACCTGGACAAGGCGGAGCTTACACGTTGATAGTCGAGCCGGAAGATGGCCGAAGATCTATACTGGAATCCATTAACGAAGCCAGGACGGAGATTGATCTTACGATATATTCTTTAAGCGATGAAGAGATTGAGGCTGCGTTAAAATCCGCTCATCAGCGAGGAGTTTACCGTCAAGATACTTTACAATAGCAATTTTTATTCACATTCTTCCGGGCAAAGCCATGATTATAAAAAAGAAGACGAAGTCAGAAAAGAAATGGCTTCTCTCGAGGAGGCGGGTATTTTAACCAAAGCCGCGTCTTCAGCGTTTAGAATGACTCATCAAAAGACTTTTACTTTCGATAATTCAAAATCAATCATCATGTCTCTGAACCTGGATTCCGACTATTTTGAGCGGGTTCGTGATTTTGCTGTTATTACCACTAATCCACGTGAGGTAGCCGAAATTACGCAGGTTTTCAACGCTGATTGGAATTATTCGCCGATTACGCCTTCCGTTGAATCATTGGTTTGGAGCAACGTTAATTCACGTGCCAAGATTTTGAATCTGATCCGGGGGGCCACAAAAACGATAGAGATTTACAATGAAGAGCTTGAGGATCGGGAATGTCTGGATGCTTTAATCGCCGAGGCAGGTTCCGGTGTCGCCGTTAGGGTTATTTCCGCTCAGCTGGGAGACACGCAGGAAACAGACGGTAACCGGGCCCAACGGGAATACCTGAATGGGCACGGTGTCTCCGCCAAATATATGCCTACCGCGGATTACCTTTACTGTCATGCCAAGATGATCATGGTAGATTATGGTACTAGTAATGCCAAGGCTTTTATTGGTTCGGAGAATCTTTCTTCAACCTCCTTGGATGAAAATCGTGAACTGGGAATAATTCTTAATGACAAAGAAATCATCGAGCGACTGCATGATGTTTTTGAGGCCGATTGGTCAAGATGCGAGTTTGATCAAAATTAATCTATTAACAAAAGAGCGTGAAAGAGCGCCGACATCGGTAGGATCGAGTCCAGCAACAGGATGCATAACCATATCGATCACCTCGTAATCCACACTGCGGGAGGGCCCACCCCAGCCCAAGGTCCTCTACCATGATTTCCTTTATCGGGCCGCTTCCTGGGACCGGCCCAGGCGGGTCATTGCCAAGATGGTGAGGCACGCAGGCAAGCTTTTCCCCAGATCAGTCTCCATCGTCACCAACACGATCATGGCAGCGAAGGAAGTGGTTCGCTGCTACGACCAGCAGGGCTTACGCGAACGACGCATCAGGGAGTGAAAAGGTGCCTTTGCATGGACACGCGACTCTCCCGCTCCCGCTTCATCTAAAACCAGGCGAGGCTGGACTCTTTGTACTGACCTGTAAACCGGGCAATTCCTCAAGGCGCCCCATCCTGCCTGAGGTGATGAAATCGTGCTAGAATGTCGATATTGTAGGGGGTATATGAAGCATCCACGCAGAGGCCTCGTAATCGAACCGAACGTAAAGCGAGAGAAGGTTCACGATGAAACGTGGGGCTGTTTTCATGGTTGTCCTGGCCACGTTGCTGGCGCTCATTCTATCCGGGTGCGGCCAGCAACAGTTCACGATCCAGAAGGGGAAACTTCTGGTGGGAACGGAGACCGCTATACCTCCTTACGTGAGCATGGAAGGGGGCAAGCTCGTAGGCTACAGCGTTGAACTGTGCGAAGAGTTGGCGAAACGCATGGGCCTGGAGTGCGAGATCGTCGACGTGCCCAAAGACGAGCTCTTCAACGCGCTGGATTCCGAAAAGATCGACATCATTGGGAAGCCGACCAAGATCACCCCTGAGCGCAGCGAGAAATATGACGTCTCGATACCGTATCTGGAAAACAACAACGCTGTTTACGTTGTTCAGGGTTCTTCTGTAAAAAGTGAAGCGGACCTCTCCGGGAAAGTCGTGGGAGTTCGGGCCGGGACTCCCAGTGTTGAAGAGATTAAGAAGATCGAGGGCGTGAAAGAGGTGAAGTTATACGATACGCACGAACTCGGCATAGCCGCCCTGGAGAAGGGAGAGATAGACGCTTACGTAGGCCTCGACGATATGGTTTCGTATCTCGCCAAGAAGAAGGAAGGGAAGATCGTGAAGGTCTTCGAGTTGGGACCGCCGGAATGGACGGGAATATACGTTAAAAAAGGCAACACCAAGCTCCTGGAAAAGGTGAACGAAGCGCTTGAGAAGATGAAAGAGGACAGCACCTTGCAGAAGCTCGAGGATAAGTGGCTGGATTAACGCCTCAGGGGTCGTATCTTCTATCTTCGCCGCGTTAATACGCGGCTTCTTTTTACGGGGGACTTGTATCTCTGGTCTCTTATCTCCGGCGATGAGGGTGAAGACCGATGATGCGGCTCGATGTCCGGCCCCATGGCTAAAGCGAGAGCACGAAATCGCGGATGGCCTTGGTCACTTCCTCCGGTTTTTCCATCGGGGAGAGGTGCCCGGCGTCCTCTATGTGCACCAGGCGGGAATCCGGGATGTGCTCGGCAAGGTAGTCCCCGTATTTCACCGGGGTCATCCGGTCATCGGATGCGGTGAGGACGAGCACGGGGACGGAGATCTCGCCCAGGCGTTCCATGACGTCGAAGGCGTCGCAGGCCCGGAAATCCCCCCAGGTCACCTCGGGAGGGCAGGCGGCCATGCTCTCCAGGAGCGGCTCAATCCTGCGCGGGTCCGTTTTTGGGCTTATGGACATGGATTTGGCGCCGTTGACGTAAGCCTGGTAGTCCCGCTCTATGGTCTCGAAGATGAGGGGCATGACCCTCAGCCTGGCGCCCGTGTTCACCAGTATCCCGGCCTCGTATTTCATCCTGCCCTCCAGGAGGAGGTGCAGGACGACGGCGCCCCCCAGGCTCAGCCCGCAGGGAATGGGCCTGGGCGGCTGGAGCGAAGAGACGAAAGCCTCCACAGCGGCAGCGTAGTCCGCGACGCTCTCCATGCCCCTCCCGCCGCTCTCCCCGTGGCCGGGAAGGTCCAGGGCCACGGTGTTCATCTCCCCGGACAGGGCTTCCACCTGCTCGCGCCAAAGCACCCCGGACCCGCCGGATCCGTGTATGAAGAGCACGGTAGGGAGCCCGGGGTCCAGGGGCCAGCGACCCGCTACGAAGGCGGTATCCTCGATCAACGACTTATACATCATGGACTACAGCATACCATAGCAGTCTTGATTTCCAGGGGATCCGGCCGTTGGACTACGCGAGACGTCGCCGCCGGGAATGGAAAGGGGCTGACCCCATTTCATGTTTGCAAGCCTTCCATGGCCAGCTGAAGGCACTTCCGGCCCGCTTCCCGGAGGGAAAAGGAACCGTCCACCAGGCACCACGTGAAGAGGGTGCCCACCATGAATCGGTACAGTATCCTGGCCAGCTCCTCGGAGTCCATGTCCGTCCTTATCTCCCCCGCCTCCTGCCCCTCAGCGATGAGCCTCTCCAGCTCCTGGTGAGGCCGGAACATGTCGGCGGTGGGAAGGGAGAGCTTGAAGCCGGGTTCGATGTGGGTGGCGAAGGCCGTCTTCAAGGCCTCTGATCCCGCTTCCTCGATGTACTTGAAGAAAAGGTCGGCGTAGCGGGACAATCTCTCCGGGGCGCTGCGCCCTTTCTCCCTCGCCTTAAGTTCGATGGCCTGGTAGAAGGAATCCACCTGCCGGGCGAAGGGCAGGTACCTTTCCACCAGGATCTGGTCCTTGGACTTGAAGTAATGGTAGAAAGCGCCCACGGAAAAGCCCGCCTCTCGGCAGATGTCGGCTACGGTCACCTTTTTGTATCCCCGCTCGTCGAAAAGGCGGATCGCGGTCTTCAGCAGCTTGCGCCGGGATTCCTCCGCCCGCTTCTTCCTGGTATTGATCCTCTCCACTCGGCCTCCTTTTCTAGCCCCCCATCCGTGGTGGGGAATTCCTCCCCTGGTGTGGTAGACGGCGTTTGCCCACCGGGCGTTGACAGCGCCGGCTTCTTCTATCATAATACAGAATATGTTCGGTGAATGTATTCGGTATAGTCTCGCGTTGATTTCGTGGAACAAGCTCCGAGTTTTAGGGCTATGGGCGCGAAGCACGATAGGGGAGGCATCCCGGAAACCTGGAGCGATGGGGAATGCGTTGTCGGCTTTGCTTCCGGGTCGTAAAACCGGAAAAGCATAGCCCCCCTTCGCCCTTGGTAAGCGGGAGGGCTTTGGAAGGAGCGCGGGGGGAGGAGAGCCGGTACGTTGGGGTTTTTCAAGGAGGCAAGCCGAGCCGCCCACGAGGTTCAGGAAAAGCATAGCCCCCCTTCGCCCTTGGTAAGCGGGAGGGCTTTGGAAGGAGCGCGGGGGGAGGAGAGCCGGTACGTTGGGGTTTTTCAAGGAGGCAAGCCGAGCCCTTACGAGTTGCCGAATAAGTCAACCTGGGCCAACGGGAGCGGGAAAAGGTCCAATCCGAAGCCTTCCGCCTTTGGAATGAGTGCCTGTGGGAAAGGAACGTACGCTCGAACGGCGGCGGGAAAGGAATGGAAGGGAAAAAGGGGGTTGCATCCATGGGAGCCGTGGAGACGACAAGCGGAACCGCCATACTTCCGGAAAGGATAATACGCCTCAAGGAGGAAGCCCTTTCCAGCCCTCTTCATATCGACCTGGCCCGCATCCGCGCCTATACCAAGGTATGGAGGGAGATGGGCGAGGAAGGCGACCGGAACCCGTGCCTGCGCGCGGCCCTGGCTCTCCGGGAAACGCTGCGCACCATAGACGTGGTCATCGGAGAACACGACCTCATCGTGGGCAGCAAGGGCAAGAGCCTCATGACCGAAATAATACCCATCGAGAGGTACAACTTCGAGGGCGCCTGCAACGTCATATCACTCCTGCCGCTGTACATCGCCATGAACCCCGCCACCCAGAGGGTTTTTATCCGCGCCCTGAAGGAATGCAGGGAGGAATTAGAAAGGGACATACTCCCTTTCTGGAGGGATAAGACGGCCCAGGAAAGGAAACTCGAGGCCTGGAGAAAAGCGGGCCTCTACCGCCCTTTCGTGCTGCCCCTGAAGAACCCCCTGGACATGGCCAGGGCTTACCGGGCCTTCGGCGGCCAGGAGAAGTTGAGGGACGTCGCCTCCGTGGCCCGGGGAGAACGGGGGGGCGGGGGAGGCACAGGGGAGGGCCGTAGGCGGTTGAGGTGGGGCCGGTTGGATGAGGCGCAGGAAGCACTTCAGCGCCTCCGGAAAGGTTGGGAGGAGGCGCGCGTGGCCCTGGGCATGTCCAGCCTCGGGAAAGCTCTGCGCCTGCCCTCGCGCATCGCGGCCTTCATGAACGAGTGGTTTCCCGATTACCTGTGGTTCAGCGGCGCCATGCAGGGCCACCTCATACCGGGATTTCACCGCGTCCTGGAGCTGGGATTCGAGGGCATCGCCGAAAGGGCCAGGGAGAAACTCGCCCGGCTGGACAAGAGCGACCCCGATTTCCATCGCCGCCGTGATTTCCTGGACTCCGTGCTGGTGGCCGCGGAGGCGGTGGGAGAGTTCGCCGGGCGCTACGCGGACCTCGCCGACCGCATGGCGGCGGAAACCGGTGACCCCGAGAGAAGGATAGAACTCCTGGCCATCGCCGAAAGATGCCGTCGGGTGCCCATGAAGCCGCCGCGGGATTTCCTAGAGGCCCTGCAGAGCCTGTACCTGACTCACGTGGCCTTGATCATAAGCTACGGTTTCGACAACGTCTTCTCCGCCGGAAGGGTGGATCAGTACCTCTATCCCTATTACCGGAAGGACCTGGGAGAGGGGAGGATTACCAGGGAGCTGGCCCTGGAAGCCCTGGAGGAATACCTGATAAAGATATCCCGTAACCGGTTCTTCGGGCCCAACAACATCACCATCGGGGGCCTGGACAAGGAAGGAAGGGACGCCACCAACGAGCTTTCCTACCTCTTTTTGGAAGCCCTCGAGAACCTGGGGGGCATGGGGAACGGCCTCTCGGTGAGGATATCCGACCGGACTTCCAGGGATTTCCTGATACGGGCCTGCGCCGTCAACCGCCGCACGGCGGGAGTCTCCTTTTTCAACGACCAGGTCGTGGTGCGCGACCTGGTTGCCGACGGGTACGCCGTGGAGGACGCCAGGAACTACAGCATCGTGGGCTGCGTGGAGCCCCACGGCACGGGGGACAGCTATTCCCCTACTGCACTCAACGGTTTCTGGCTGGCCGGGGTGGTGGAGATGGCCCTGAACCGGGGGAGGAGGAAGATCACCGGGTCCCGGCGCATCGGTGTCCCCACTCCCGACCCGCGGGATTTCCGTACCTTCCAGGAGGTAAAGGAGGCCTTCGCCAGGCAACTGTCCTTGGTCATGGAGAGGGCGGTGCGCATGAAGGAGGTCTCCGACAGGGTGTTCGCCGACTTTTTCCCCAACCCCCTTCTCTCCTCCACCATAGAGGGCTGCCTGGAGTCGGGGATGGACGCCGCCCGCGGCGGAGCCCGCTACAACCACGGGTGCATCAATATCCAGGGCCTGGGAACGGCGGCGGACTCCCTGGCCGCTGTCCGCTGGGCCGTCTTCGACGAGAGGATAGTGACCATGGAGGAGCTCCTGCGGGCCCTGGACAACGACTTCCGGGGCCATGAGCCCCTGCGGCAGGCCCTGCTGCGCAAGGCGCCCAAGTACGGGAACGACGATCCCCGGGCTGACGAGATCGCGGAGTGGATATCCCGGGTGTTCACCGAGGAGGCGAGGAAGTATCGCAGCTTCCGCGGCGGCGCTTACCGGTGCAGCTGCGTCTCCTCCGCCACCCAGGTAGTGGAGGGTTATTTTTGCCCGGCCACCCCGGACGGGCGGCGGGCCATGGAACCGGTCTCCAACAGCATGTCGCCGACCAACGGCATGGAGAGGATGGGTCTCACGGCGGTCCTCAAGTCAGCGGCGGCAGCAGGGAACGCCAATTACAGCGATGGCACGGCCCTCAATGTGCGCGTAAACCCTCTTGCCCTGAGGATGGGGGAGAACGTGGAGAAGCTGGCCTCGCTGGTGGAGGCCTACTTCGCCCTGGGGGGCAGGCACTTGCAGCTCAACCCGGTTGACGCGGAGACCCTCCGGGATGCCCAGGCGCATCCGGAGAAATACCCGGACCTGACGGTCAAGGTGTCAGGATATTCCGCCCGCTTCGTGGAACTTCCCAGGGCGCTCCAGGAGGATATCATCGCCCGCACGGAGTTCGAGGAGTTTTAGTGCTTATGAGAAGCGTGTTTGGTCGAACCATAGGCAACGATTTTCTCCTCTGGAAATGTATGCCGATAATTCGCGGCCGTTAAAACGTCTTCCAACTGCCTTGTTATGTTAGGGCTCTCCGAAGGCGTGAATAAACCAAGTGTCGGTTGGGGGTCACCGGGAAGGGGGTAGCGCTCGTGCTCTGCTATCGCGGATGGGGAGCTAACATGCTTTTGCGAGTCGAGATTATGGAGAGGAGGTAAGCATGCTAATCTTTTATGCCAGGGAAGCCGAACAGGCTCTCGAGCGGGTGAGGAACGTCAACGCTCTCCAGTGGCATATCCTTCCCCTGGTCGCTGTTCTACTTTACGTGTATGCCAGGGAGATACAGGAAAAGAACTACAATACCCTGTTTACCTGTCTAGCATTCGCGGGATGCGGGCTTCTCCTGGAGATGCTCAATGGCCTCATCCTGCACTGGACGGGGAGGACGGCATTGTGGGTGGCAGCGGGAGAGTCCTCCTACCTGATCTTCGCGGGAATCAACATCGAGATCATCCTTTGTTTTTCCATTGTCTGGGCGGCCGCCGCCAGGGTGTTGCCGGAAGATCGCGGGCTTAAAATTCTAGGCGTCCCCAACCGCGTCCTATTCGCCGGAACCTTCGGTTTCCTGAGCATGTGCACCGAGGCACTGCTCAACAGGGCAGGCCTCCTGTTATGGGAGTGGTGGTGGTTCAAGTGGCCGTACGCGCTTCCCCAGTTGCTGGTTTTCTACACCCTCGTCTGGTATGGGCTAATCCGCTTCCAGGATGCGGATATGTCCCTACGGGACAGGTGCAAAGCCATCGGCGCCATCTACGCCGTGCTGGTGACGGCATTCGTCGTCTTCGCCGTGGTCCTGAAGTGGGTATGACAGAAAGACGAAATTCGTGGCAAGCCACCTCTTGGTCGGAGCTGGGCGGTAGCTCGGTGGACGGCGTTGAGGAGATCTCGTAAACCGTTGGCACATGGGGGTGCCGAGGGGCATCGCCCTTCGTGGGCGGAGGGTAATTAGTTTTCACGACACGGGTCAATGCCTGGAAGGGATTGCAGGAAATGCGTCGCGTCCGACTTGGGCAAAAATGACGACCGCCATAGAGAACGAGGAAAGGAGTGGAGATGATAAAATTGCCTTCACCTTACCAGGTAAGGACGGCTCTCAGGCTGACGAATTTCCTGGACCGGCATCCACGCCTAGTCCGGAACTTCCTGCGACCCATGGCTAACGCGCCCCTGCTGCGACGATACCTGTGGGTGGGCATAAGGGGTTTCATGGGGGCCTCCGCCTTTGACTGCCACGTCATCGATGCCGAGGAAGGCGTGGTCGACTTCGGAGGGGTCAAGGAGACCTTCTATCCCTCCTGCATGACTACCATAATGTGGGAAATTCTGTCAAGTGAAATCGGCGAAGAAAAGGCGATGGAGATGATAAGGAAAATCGCCCGGGAAGCGGTATATATGGAGATAAAATTCGGCATCGAGGGCCACTGGTTTCCCAAGCGTTTTCTAGCCTTTGCTGGCGACCCATCGGCCCTTGATGCCGTTAGGTCGGACCCTGACCTTCTCCGCCTGGTATCCAAGGGTTTGAACTTGACCAACCGCTTCATACACGATGAGGGGGGCTACGGGCGCATAGAGGTGGATCTGGCGTCGGATCCCATCCGGGTCACCATCACTAACTCCCTTACCGCCAGGCTCGCGGGCCGCTCCGACCGGCCCGTGTGTGCTGCGAGTTGCGGAATGATAGAGGGGGCCATGAGCTACATGCTAGGCAAGAATTTTCGTGCCCGGGAAGTGGAGTGCGCGGCCATGGGGGCCAGGAGATGCTCCTTCGAGTTGGCGGAGGAATGCCCGTCCTGATGCGGATGATATGCAATGAAAGGAATGGATTCGGTGCGGCACTAGGAGGCGGAGATGAAACTGAATATCCCACAGAAGAAAATAGAGGGATTCCTCAGGTTCCTCGATTTCACAAGGAGTCATCCCCACTTGAGCCGTGTTGCTCTCCGTCTGGCGTACAAGGTCCCGAGGCTCAAGATGGCCTTGCCCGTGTCCTACAGAATTTACATGGGTGGAAGGATACTGGAATCGTATCGTGTGGACGCGGAGAGAGGAGAGATAAGCTTCGCCAGCGTGGACAGGCAGATCGTGGGTTCGGAATACCTGGAGGTGGTCTTCCGGAATCTTGCGGAGGCCGTGGGGAAGGAAAAAGCTCGCAGAGCCATGTACGATATGCACTTTAGGATTATGAAGGAGCAGTTACAGGCGCTCGATTTGGACGAGATTTTTCCCCGCTTTTGCGCCTCTCTCTTTCGGGAACCCGTCGACCCGGCCCTCCTGGAAAAGAACCCCTCGCTGGCGCGCCTTTACGGGGAGATGGAGTCCATGCTGCTAAGGCTGCTCTTCAGCGAGTCCGGTTGGGGAAGCCCCACTTTCGATACTACGCCCGTCCCGGGCAGGGTGACAGTGCGCAAGTCCGTGGAGTCACAATGGATACGTCCTTCCGAGGAACCGGTGTGTTACGCCATGGCGGGATCCCTTGCCGCCTTCGTGACCCATATCTCGGGGGAGAAGATCGAGGCGCGCGAGACCCGGTGCGCGGCGACCGGGGAGCCCGATTGCACATTCGTGCTTGAAAGGAAGGCATGAACTCCCCATCGTGGGCCTTAATGCCTACGCGGCCTCGATATGCCGTTCGGCCGGGTGCGTGGAGGCCAGGCCATCGGGCATTCAGGGATTGAAGCCCATCTCAGCCGGGGACTCACCGGAGATATACCATCTACCGATTTCCTCTTCGGGCTCCGGGAAGGGGCCGGACGGGGCGGCCCGGCATGGGCGGAGCCCGGGTATCCTCCGGCATCGGCGGCACGCGGAGGGGGGATCTTGACGGTCGAAGACCCCGAAGTCGAGGTGCCGGGAGTCGGCGGGGTGGCCCCTTCCTTCGGAGAGGGAACGCCCTCCGGAGAAGGTGGCTGCTGTCCGCCGGCAGGGCGCGGTACGCCGACAGCTGCCCCGCAGTGGGGGCAGAAAACGCCTTCCCCGCATATCTCCCTTCCGCAACGTAAGCAAATCATCGCCACGTCCTTTCTCGTCGGTCGTCCGGGGTTCGCTCAATTGTCCTCTTCGGGCATGGCGAACACGAGGATGTGGAACAACCACCCTGGGAACCTGGCCCCTTCCCTCCCCGGCCGGTCGCGGTTCGTGAACGGCTGCGTCCTTCCTCCCTGGCGGGAAGCGGGCTAGGCCCCGCGGGGTGCGGAGGAGGCGGAGCGGAGAGCCGAGGGCCACATTCCGTGGCGGATATATTAGAATTACCCTACAGGGAGTCCTTGCGCTTGGCCCGGAAAGCGGGTGCGGGGGATCGCGGTGGCGGATGGCCGAACAGACACCGGAGGCGAATCATAGCGAGGAGGCGGGCATGGGAGGTTACTTGGAAAGAATTACCAACTCCTTGGCGGATCTGGACGCGGATGCGGATATCGGCGCCATGGTCGAGGAGGCGCTGCGCGCGGGCGAGAAGGCCGTGAATATCCTGCGGGCCATGAGCGAGGGCATGGTGGAGGTGGGAAAGCGGTTCGAGAGGGGCGAATACTACCTGGCCGACCTGGTGCTGGCCGGGGAGGAGATGAAGGAAGGGCTTAAGGTTCTGGAGCCTCACCTGGAGGCGGGGGAGGTGGGCAAGAGGGGAACCGTGGTCCTGTGCACCGTAAAGGGGGACATCCACGACATAGGCAAGAACCTGGTGGGAACCATGCTCAAGAGCGCCGGTTTCCGGGTGATCGACCTTGGCGTGGATGTACCGGCGGAGAGGGTGGTGGAGGCGGTGAGATCGGAATCGGCCTTCGCCGTGGGCCTCTCGGTGCTCCTGACCACCATGACCGGCTCCATAGGCGAGGTGGTGGAGGCGCTACGGGGCGCTGGCTTGCGGGACGGCGTGAAGGTGGCCATCGGGGGCGCTTGCACCACGCCGGAGATGGTGGAGCGTTACGGGGTGGACGCCCTGGGGCGCGACGCCGTGGAGGCGGTGCGCATCTTCTCGGAGTGGGCGGCATGAGAGATCGGTGACCCGACATCGGAGTTAAGGAGGTGGAAGGATGGCTTTCGTGGCCGGCTTCATCGCTCACGCGCCGGACGCGGATCCGGAAAAGCACCGCTGCGTCATCGACACCGGGAAATACCGCCTGATCGTGGTGGTGGTCAGTAACCAGGAGCAAGCCCTACAGGAGAGCCGCAGGATGGTGGAGGAGGAAGGTATCCACTCCGTGCTTCTCTGCCCGGGCTTCACCCACGCCGACGTGGCGGCCATCGCCGAGGCGGTAGGGGAGAACGTGGGGGTGAACGTGGCCCGTGGGGATGGGCCCAGCAACCGCATCGCCGTGCAGACCATCGCCAGGGAGTGGGGCTTTCCGCCACATTCCTGACAGCATGTTCCAGCAATTTGCCGACGAGGAATGCGCCAGATCCGCTCGTCGGGTTACCCGAATGTCCCCCTGGGTCGGGGGACAGGAGTTGAACCCCGCAAGGGAGATGAGCCGGCCATTATCGAGGGTTGCACGCCTCGCGGTTGGCGTGGCTCAGGCGGGCTTGACCGCTTTGATGATCCCGTAGCCGAAGAGCCCACTGCGGAAGAAGGAGTCCAGTATCTCGCAACCGGCAACGAATTCCCGGACCTTCTTCTCCGGGAAAGCTCCCCGTTTCTCCTCGAGGAAGCGCATGGCATTATCCCTCCAGCACAACGGGGTGGGAAGGACCCTTTCCGTGATGTCCAGGAGAACCACCTCCCGGAAACCCGCTTCCACCAGGCGGTCGGCATAGGTGCCCATGGTGGGGAGCTGGGCGGGCCCCCAAGCCCGGAGCAGCCGATAGTATTCCCCCAGGTGGGCGAGGAAAAAGAGCAGACCCTGGTGAGGGGCCAGCAGCTTGCGCTGCACGATGTCGCACATGATGAGCGTCCCGCCCTCCCGGAGGACGCGGTAACACTCCCCGAAGAGCCTGCGCTTGTCGAACATGGTGTGGGCGGCCTCCAGGATCCACACCAGGTCGAAGGATCTATCGGGGTAGCCGTTGTCCATGCCGTCGGCCACGCGGAAGCGCACCCTATCGAAACCCATCTCGCGCGCCCTCTCCTCCGCCAGGCGCACGCCGCGCTGGCTGGTGGAAATCCCTTCCACGTAGCATCCGTACCTTTCGTGGAGGCGCAAGGCCGGGGCGCCGATCCCGCAGCCCACGTCCAGTACGCGAGTGTCGGCGCCGATCTCGCAAAGCTCGGCCATCCTCTCTACCATGGCCTCGGCGGCTGCAGCGATGTCCATGTCCGACCGGGCGAAGTAACCGAAATGGAAATTGTCCCCCATGAATTCCTTCCAGGCGTCGGTGACCTGGTCGTAATGGGTCTTGGAGTCCAGCGGCACCATCCACACCCCCCACGTTACCCTCTCCTTCCCTAAAACCGGGGCACACGGAGATCCTATTGGAACCATCGACGAGGCCAAAGACCCCACGTTACCCTGTCCTTCCTTAAAACCGGGGCACGGTTGGTCCGGAATCGCCTCGCATCGCCACTGCGGCGTCTAGCCCACCGCGTGATCCGCTTCCGGATCAGCCACCGCAACGGGCCGCCCTTCGTTGCCTGTCCGCGTTAACCCGCCATCTTGCCCCGATGACTTAATAATTATGGCCTCGAAGATGCCGGTTCGCAACCAGGAAAGGAGAGGTCGCCCATTTCGTTCTGTCGTCCTGTCGGTTTCTCTCCTAAGGTAGGCGGCCTTTCGATTCCTTTAGGTCACCAGGGTGCCTGCATGAACGATGCGGCTACTTCGTGGACAAAAGCGACCCGGCCTCCGCCTCAGTGGGCGCGGGCCCAAATCCCTCTGCGGGCAGGCATATCCGTAACGGGAGGACGATACGAGGGTCGCGTTCGCCGGGCGGGACGGTGCTTGTACAGGCATGAAGAGGAGAGGAATGAAAAGGCGTGAGTCCATCCCTGTTCCCAACCCTTATTCCCGGTCCCGGAGTAAGCAGCGGGTGGCCGGCCGGGAATACTGGCTCCCAAGGGCGGAGCTCCTGGCTTACGTGCCGTTGGCATCCCCTTCCTCTTCCGGCCTCGTTCCGGGTTCCCAGCCCCGGGATAAACGGAGGGCGGCCGTGCGCAGGCCTCCCCCCGCTGCAACGGGTGACTGGATCGCCGAGCCCAACGCTTTCCCGGGGCGCCAGCTCGGCATGCAGTGGGAGCACGTCTCCAGCTCATGGTACCCCGCCGAGCGCTCCTCGCGAGAACGGAAGAAGGTTTGCTCCGGCGGGCAGTTGGCCACTTTCCCACTGTACCATTTAACCTTCTCGCCCATTACCGAGTAATAAAGTCCTTTGATCGGTGGATGGCTACCGCTCTTTCCAACCGTATCGCACCCGGGGACTTCAGGAGATGGACCTTCCGCGGTGACGGGCATTCCTAGCCGTCAGGGCATGCCTTATAATTTAATGAAGGTGGGCGACTGCCAAAAGACACGCGGAAGGGTGACCGAGCTGGCCTAAGGTGATCGCCTGCTAAGCGATTGTGCGGGTAAAACCGCACCGTGGGTTCGAATCCCACCCCTTCCGCCAGGCACCGGCCGGGAGAAGGCGGCGGTCTCTCCCGGTTTGCTTGTCCTTGAGAACGGGAGGAGATGTATGCCCCCGCTGCGCCCGGGGAGTAGGGCAGCCTCGTTTGCAGGGGGAGGACGGGCAAGGCCGCCCGTGGGACGGAATACCAGGCTGATAAGGAGTGGAAAACGGTCGGGGAAAGGAGGGGAAATTGACCAGGAGGAGGTTGCGCAAGATAGTGGCCCGGGAGACGGGCCGGAGTCCGCACCGAAGGGAAAGGCGCAGGGAGCGGAGACGGGAGAGGAAGCGCCACGGGAGGAAGGCGGTTTTCCTCGTTTCCGTGGGGGCCGGGGTTCTTGCCGCCCGCGCTTACCTGGAGAAGCCGGCACAGGGCGGGGGAAGGGTGACCCTGGCCGACGCGCAACCCGGGCCCCTGAGCACCATGATGGCCGAGCTCATGAAGGGTCTGCTCAAGGACCCGCAGAAGAAAGCCCTGGCGGATCGGCTCAGCTTCTCCCTCGCCCTGCAGGACTTGGACAACCCCGATTTGGCGGCTACCATGCGTTTCCAGGGAAGCGACGTCACGGTGAGCAACGGCGTGGCGGAGGGCGCCGACGTGTACGTGGGAACCGAGCTGGGCCTGCTCCTCAGTCTGGCCGGGGCGGGCAAGGGCGGTCAATTCATTAAGTGGCTGCAGTCTGAGGAAGGTAAAAAGGTCGTGCAAGCCCTGCGCAGCGGGCGTTTCAGGATAAGGGGCGTGGCACGCAAACCCCTGCAGATGCTGCGTTTTCAGAAGCTTTTGACCCCCGCCGGTTGACGAGGGATTGCCCGGCGGGCTTTTCAGCGCCGAGAGCAGCCGTTGCGTCCCGGGTCATCCCCGGTGCATACCAGCTTCTTGACCGTTTCGCGCAATTCCTCGAGCTTGAAGGGCTTGGTTAGGTAAGCCTCGACTCCCATCTCCATGCATTTGTCCCGATCTTCCTTCCCGGTCTTGGCGGTGAGCATGATGACAGGAATATCCCTGGTCTCTCCGGAGGCCTTGAGCTGGCGGAGCACCTCGTAGCCGTCCATGCCCGGCATCATGATATCCAGCAATATCACGTCGGGTTTTTCGGCTGCCGCCAGGCGCAGGGCCTCCCGGCCACTAGGAGCCGTGTACACCTTGACGCCTATCTTGGCCAGGTTCAGCTCCACCAGGCGGAGGAGCAATTGGTCGTCGTCCACCACCAGGGCTCGGGCTTCCACAATTTCCCTCCCAGTCCCCTTGGTATCCACATTCTATAGATTTACCCTGCCGTGCTTGCCTTGAAACTTCTACCCCGTCCCTCACCGCCGGGGATCGATCACGTGGAAAAGGGGACCAATCGCCCGTCGGCCAGGCGGAGGAGGCGAGCGGTAGGCGTCCAGGCGCGGTTTCCGTTCGAGTTCCTATCTTGGGGTCAAGCCGATGAACGGGAAGTGTGCGGGGACGCGTTGATGGACGTTTCCCGGGGCTTGTTGACAGCCCGGAGGTCGGGTTTTAATATATGACTGACCGTCCAGTTTTTTCCGATACAAATAGGCGGGTGTCGAAGAAGGAGGAATCTTGGCGCGAAAAGCAAGCCAATCGGCGGAAAAGGAAAAGCGGAGCACGCCCGGCTGGGAGATGGATGATTTCCTGCGGGTCTTCCAGGGCCGGACGGGAAACGCCGTAACCCGCAACCGGCTGAATCGCTACCTGAGGGAGGGACTGCTCTTTCCTCCGGGAAAGGACGGCCGCTTCGGCGAGAAGCACCTGGAGAGGTTGCAGATGCTCGAGCACCTGCGTTCCCGCTACGGGATGAGCATGCGGGACATGGCGGGCATCTTCGGCGTGCTGGAAGGGAGGAGCGAGGAACCCGTCCGGGAGGGGGTAACGGAGAAGGGGGACGACCGGAGGAGGAAGATCATCGCCAACGCGGCACGCCTTTTCGCGGGCAAGGGTTACCACGGCACAACCGTGGACGAGATCGTGCAGGCCACGGGAATAGCCAAGGGGACCTTCTACCTCTATTTCGAGAGCAAGGAGGACCTGCTGGTAGAGGTGATCAAGAACCTCATCGACGAGACCCTGCAAGGTATCGACGAGAAACTGCGGGGCAGGGGAAGGAGCGATTTCGTTACCCGGATCGAGGCCAAGGGAGAGGAGCTCCTGGGGCTTTACCTGGAGAACAGCGAGCTGCTGTACATGATGCTCGGGGAATCGGTGGGCAACGAGCGCCTCCAGGAACAGATCCAGGAAGTTTACGAGCGCCTGGCGGAAAGGCTGGAGGAGGACCTCCAGTGGGGGGTACGAGAAGGGGAGATATTCCCTTACCAGGATCTGAGGACGGTGGCCTACGCTTTGGTGGGAATGGGGCAAACGGTGGCCGTCCTGGTATCCGCTTCGGACCGCGAGCAACTGCCCAGGATCAGGGCCACGGTGGACCAGCTCATCCGGCGCATCTTCTCCCGCTGAAGGCCGCCCGACCCCTTCGATCTTCAAGCCTTCGTGCGCGGGCATGGCCGCCACCGCTGGGATTGCGGAGATGGCCCCCGCAAAGCCATGGCCGATACCCGGCCGAAGGACGCGTCGGGATCCCGAGGGATCGAGAGAGGGGAGAACTTCTCGGGTAAAGCCTTGGACCTGGACCCCGGCGAGAAGGCGCTGGTTTGTGCCTTAAGGCCTGGATCCCGAAAGAAGGCGCTGGTTTGGGCGTGAAAATAAGGACCCCGGTTTCCGGCAAACCGGGGTCAGCAGGGAGGGAGGTGCTCCGGTAGGGGTACCAGAGCACGGATGAGGTCACTCACCCAAATCTTCTTTGCTCGAAAGCCCACGCCTTTCGAGGAATTGTTAATAAGTCATGCTACCATCTGGTTTACAAATATACAACCTCCGGGGAGAATAATCAAGATATTTGTTTTATCGACTTGCCGGTTCTCCCGGGTTGCCGTCCGCGAGCACCGCCGAACCGTTTCTCATGCCATGCCTTTCACCCCCACTCTCCTCCGAACCAAGGGACCCGGGGTCGGGATGCCGGCGGCAACCGGGAGGAAGACGTGCAAAGCGCCCCTTGCCCCCATGCCTTTCACCCCCACTCTCCTCCGCACCAAGGGACCCGGGGTCGGGATGCCGGCGGCAACCGGGAGGAAGACGTGCAAAGCGCCCCTTGCCCCCATGCCTTTCACCTCCACTCTCCTCCGAACCAAGGGGCCCGGGGTCGGGATGCCGGCGGCAACCGGGAGGATATGCACCACGGCCCTATATCGCGGTCATATCCCGGCCACCCACCGTTCTTTTGCTATAATGGCTTTGACCATTCGTCGGAGATCGGTGTGCAGAGGTCAAGGGGCAAGAGTTTCGGTGTTTCCGGTTCCTGTCGTCCTTGAAGGTTTGAATATTCCCAGCCGTGGTAAGGAGGGGACGGAAAAGCCGCTTTAGCCGGCTGAGAGACCGAGGAGGGAAGTGTCTCATGATGGGCGGTAACTGGGGCAAGGTCCTGAAGGTGAACCTGTCGGAGAGGACCGTCGAGGAAGAGGTCATTCCCGAAGAGCACTACCGGGATTTCCTGGGCGGAAGCGGCCTGGCCGCCAAGTGGTTCTTCGACCACCGGGGATGGGAGGGGGAGCCGCTCTCCCCGGATAATCCCCTGATGATCATGAACGGGCCGCTCTCGGGTACTAACTACCCCGGGGCTTCCCGGCTGGAGGTCTGCGCGCGCTCCCCGCTCACCGGTATATGGGGCGAGGCATCCATGGGGGGTCACTTCTCGCCTCAGCTCAAGCGCACGGGTTACGACGGCATCATCGTGCTAGGGGCCTCCGAGAAGCCCGTGTATCTCTACGTCACCGACGAGGGGGTGGAGATACGCGACGCCTCCCACCTATGGGGAAAGGACACCTACGAAACGGAGGATCTCCTCAAACGGGAGGTGGGCGACCAGCGGGCCCAGGTGATCTGTATCGGCCCGGCCGGCGAGAACCTGGTGAAGTTCGCCAACGTGATGAACGACCGGGGTTCCACGGCGGGTCGCTGCGGCATGGGCGCGGTGATGGGCTACAAGCGCCTCAAGGCGGTGGTGGCGCGCGGGAGCAAGAAATTCCCGGTGGCCGACGAGGCGGGTTTCAAGGCGGCGAGGGAAAAGATGTCCGAGGCGCTCAAGTTCAGCATGATCGCCGAGGGGCTGCATGCCTTCGGGTCCAACGTGCACATGGAATACGGCATGGCCATCGGCGACGTGCCGGTGAAGAACTGGCGGGAGGCTTACTGGGCGGAGGGGCCGGAAAAACTGGGCGGGACCACGGTGGCGGAGACCATCCTGACCCGCACCCATTCCTGCTTTGCCTGCCCCGTGGCCTGCAAGCGCATCGTGGAGATAAAGGAGGGGCCCTACCGCATGGAAGAGGGCCCGGGCTCCGAGTACGAGGCGGCGGCCGCTCTGGGGACCCTGCAGAGGATGGATTCCATGGAGGCCAACCACAAGGCCAACGAGCTCTGCAACCGCTACGGGATGGATGTCATCTCCTGCGGGGGAGTCATAGCCTACGCCACGGAGGCCTTCGAGGCGGGCCTTCTGAAGGAGTCGGACACCGGGGGGCTCAAGCTGGGCTGGAACCAGCCTGACACCCTTCTCGAGCTCATCCGGAGGATCGCTTACCGCGAGGGCATAGGCGACGAGATGGCCGAGGGCGTGCGGGCCATGTCCGAGAAGTTCGGCGGGGAGGAATTCGCCATTCACGTCAAGGGTCTGGAGTGCCCCATGCACGACCCGAGGGCCCTGTGGGGCATGGCACTCACCTATGCCACCTCCATCCGGGGAGCCTGCCACTGCGCGGACGCCAACCTCTACGTGGACCTGGGCCTGCTCAACCACAACGAGCTGGGGGTGAAGAGGAGCTGGCCCTACCGCGCCAAGGGCAAGGCGGCCCAGACGGTGGCCTCCCAGAAGAAGGGGGTCATTGCTAACTCCGCGGTCATCTGCCAGTACGCCTGGAACGCGTCGGGAGGGTCGCTGGCGGACATGGCCGAGGCCCTGCGCTCCCTCACCGGTTTTCCCTACACGGTGGAAGAGCTGGCGCGGGTCGGGGACCGCATCTGGTATATAAAGCGGGCCATCGGCAACCTCTGCGGGGCCACCCGCGAGGACGACCGCCTGCCGCGGCGCATCCTGGAACCCCATCCGGAGGGAGTCACCTCCAGCCTGCACCTTGCCGTCTTCCCCCAGTTCATGTCCATGGTGCCCATGGGCAAGATCAGGGCGGAACGTTTCAAGGAGACTACCGCCGGCCTTTTGAAGAAATACCTCTTCCCCAATATGGACAAGATCCTCACCTCCCTCAACAAGCTGCCCATGTTCTCCATGCGGGGCAAGAAGTTGGAGAGGAGGGACCCGGAGGAGATCAGGCGGAGGACGGTGGCCTTCGACGAGATGCTGGAGGAGTACTACCGCCTCCGGGACATCGACGATAAAGGGAGGCCCAGCCGCAGCCGGCTGGAGGAGCTGGGCCTCAAGGACGTGGCCGACGCCCTCCACGGTTGAAGCCGCTGCGCAGGTACGGGAAGAGGAGATGCCCCTGGTAAAACTATACGCCACGCTGCGCAAGGCCGCCGGGGAGAAGGAGTACCGGAGCCGGGCGCGCAACGTGGGCCAGGTGCTCGAGGAGCTGAGGGAGCGTTACGGCGACAGGGTGGACCGCTACCTCCGCGGTTGCATCGTGCTGGTAAACGGGCAGAACGTGGGATACCTCAAGGGCAAGAGGACCAAGCTGGAAGAGGAGGACGAGGTCTCCGTCTTCCCTCCCCTGGCCGGTGGTTAGCCGGCACCGGGGGCCGAGGAAAGGGTTTTCCCGGCGGCCGCCAGGTCATGGGCAGCAACACGCGGACCCGGGCCTGCCGGGTTAGAGAGGGGTCACGGTGAACCCGCCTCCGCCGGTGGTGGTGCCTCCCACCTGGAGGGCGGCCAGTTCCCTCACGCAGGCGGAGAGCATTTCCCGGCCGGCCATGACCTGTTCCAGGGCGCCGTTTATTCGCCTGGAAACATCTTCCAGATTGGCGTTGGAGGCCAGGGCGGCCCACTGGCGCAGGTGATCGGCTTCCCGCTCCAGGCGTTCCGAGCCGTGCTTGAGGGCCACCTTCAGGGTGACCAGGTCGATGCCTTCGCGGCACATCGCTCTCACCTCCACAGTGTAACTGGCGGCGCTTCCGGCCGGCTCCCCAGGCCGGGCTTTAACCCTTTCTCCTTTACCGATTCCACAACCCGGTGGCCGGAAAGTCAACTTCCGCGCAAGATATCCTGCGACCTCGGCCCCCGGTATCTCGTCGCCTGGCGGAAGGGGGCCTCGACCCGAAGACGGAACCTGCTTTCAGGCCCGCTTTCCGCCGAGCGCTTCATCACACGCAGGCCTCCGGCGCCACCTTGCCCAGCTCCACCAGGGCGCGGCGCAGCGTCTCCTTCCCCTTCTCCGTCATGCCACTCAGGGGGAGCCTGACCCCTCCCACGCTGACGCCCATCCAGTTCAAGGCCTGCTTGATGGCCGTGGGGTTGGGCTCGCAGAAGAGGGCGCGCACCAGGGGCAGGACCCGGTAGTGCAGCTCGCGGGCCTCCTCCACCTTCCCTTCCCAAACCAGGCGGCACATGTGCCCGAACTCCTTGCCCAGGACGTGGCCCACGGCGGCTATGCACCCCTGCCCTCCCAGGCAGAGGACCAGGAAGGTCAACGCGTCCTCGCCGGAATAGACCGAAAAATCCAGGCCTGCCTTGCGTGTCTCCTCGATGATGGAGCTTACCTGCAGGATGTCCCCGGAAGCTTCCTTGATGCCCACGATGTTCTCCAACTCCGCCAGGCGGAGGACGGTCTCCACCTCCACGTTACGCCCCGTCCGGAAGGGGATGTTGTAGAGGATGAGGGGGAGGGAGGTGCTCTCGGCAATGGCCTTGAAGTGCCGATAGATGCCCTCCTGGCTGGGGCGGTTGTAATAGGGGCTGACCTGGAGGCTGCCGTCCACGCCTATCCTCTCCGCCGCCGTGGTCATCTGGATGGCCTCCTCGGTGCTGTTGCTGCCGGTGCCGGCAATGACCGGCACCCGGCCCGCCGTCTCCTGGTAGACGATCTCGATGACCTTCATGTGCTCCTCGTGGCTCAGGGTGGGCGATTCCCCGGTGGTGCCACAGGGGATGAGGGCATCCGCCTCCTGTTCCTCGATGAGGTAGTTGACCAGCCTGCGCAGCGCCGGCTCGTCCACCCGGCCCCTGTCGTCGAAGGGGGTTACCAGGGGGATCAGACAGCCCTTCACTTTCCACTCCACCTTGCCGACCTCCTCTTCCTCGTTCCGCAGCTCCTCGACCCGCGGGGGGAACCCCGTGCGGGACCCTCCCGCGGGTTGCCCGTCCTCTCGGGCATTCCTCGGCGGGAACGGCCTTCCTTTCGCCTCCCGGTCCGGGTGCCCGCCGGGCATGGTCTTTCCCATGCCCCGATGCGGGGGATGGTCGGGCCGAGGCCCCGTCCTTCACGCGGCTCCTTGCGAGCACCCCGTCACGGGGTCTGCTTTCCCTCCCCCCTCTTTTCGCGGCGCTATAGGTGTAATGATAACAGAATGGGAATGGAGAAAAACGCCGATGGCCAAAAGCAACAATTACCATTATATGGTATTAAATTCTCGGGGCCCGCAAATTACCCCCCACCCTATTGACAGCCGGGAGAGCGGTGATAATATCAAAATGTTCCGGCTGAGCTCGGGGGAAAAAGAAGTCCAAGCGCCCGTAATCTTGCGCGTCCGGAACGTAGGTAGGAACCCAGGATGCCGAGTAGAAAACGTCGCGGCTGCATGCCCGACGGTCCCAAAGGTATCTTGGGTTTCTACTATTATTGAACCCTCGTGCTTCCGGGAGGAGTACGGGCCGGTGACGACGGGAGGTGTTTCATGACCAAGGGGCTGGCAGGGAAAAGGGTGGTGGTCATCGGGACGGGCATAGGGGGCTCGGGGGTTTCCGCGTTGCTGGCCAGGGAAGGGGCCCAGGTACTGGTCCTGGAGAGGAACTCCTTTCCGGGAGGAAAAGCGGCCAGTTTCGAGCACCAGGGGTTCATCTACGATACCGGGGTGCACTGGCTCTCGAGGGGTGACAAGGGCCCCCTGGGAGAGATAGCCGACCTGGTGGGGGCGGAGGTCAGTTACCGGTCGCTGGAGCCGGCCATGCAGTTCACGGCGCAAGGAAGGACGGCCACCCTGTACCAGGGCATGGACGACGAGGAGGTCCTGGAGCGGCTCTTCGAGGAGATCGGAGTGCTCCCCGAGAACCGGCCCGGCGCCCGGGCGCTCTTCAAGGACCTGGCGCGTGAACGGTCCCCCCGGGAGCTGGAGGAGCTGGACGAGGTCTCCTTCTCCGATTACTGCGTGCGCTTCGTGGACGACGAGCAATTGAACCGCCTCCTGGACGGGTTCACCGGCATGTACATGTGCATCTCCCGGAGAGCCGCCTCGGCGGCGGAGTTCATCCTCTGTTTCTCCAACCAGGTGAAGGCGAAGAACCTGTGTTACCCGCTGGGCGGGATGCGCGCCGTTCCCATGGCCTACCTGGAGGCCCTGGAGTCCATGGGCGGGGAGGTGCGGTATTCCACTCCCGTGGAGCGCATAGTGGTGGAATCTGGGAGGGTGCGGGGGGTGGAGGCCGGGGAGTTCATACCCGCGGACCTGGTGATCAGCAACACGGGGATAAAGGAGACGGTGGCCCTGGCCGGCAGGCACAACTTTCCGGACCATTACCTGTCCCGGGTGGACGCCCTGCGCCTTTCCTTCGGGGCGGTGAGCGTGAAGTACGCCTTGGACGCCGAGGTGGTGAAGCCCCATTTATTCTGTTATTTCCCCGATTTTCGGGACCCTCAACAGGCGGAAAGGCAGGCGGCGATTTTCGTGCCCGTGCCTACCGCCGCCGATCCTTCCCTGGCCCCTCCCGGGTGCCAGTTGGTCCTGGCCGGGTCCCTGGCCCCACCCGGCCTGGAGGACAGGGAGCAGGCGGCGGCGGTATGCGGGGAGATCCTGGACCGCATCGAGAACACCATGCGGGACCTTTTCCCGGACATAGAGGACCATATCGTCTGGAAGATAAGGACGGACACCCGTTACATCGCCGAAATATCCGGGAGGTGGACGGGAGAGGTCATCGGGCTGGCCCAAAACCGGCACCAGGTAGGGAAGAACCGCCCTTCCCAGGTCACCCCCGTGGAGGGGCTTTACCTGGTGGGAGCCGATGCCGGAGGTCGCGGGGTGGGGACGGAGATGGCCGCGGACAGCGCCCTCAACCTGTGGAGGTTGCTGCTCCATTCCTGATCGCCGCCCCGAAAGCCTTCGGCGCGGCGCGAGGGCATCATCCGGCCTTGGCCAGGACGCAGGACCATTCGCCTTCCAAAACGCCGTATTCCGACCACAGGAAGAGGATCTCCTGCAGGAAGGATTGCGCATCCGGAGCCCTTCGATAGGCTTCCTCGAGTCGCTGGCGTATGAGGTCGTAATCCATCCCGCCTCACCTCCGAGGCCATGGTACAGGCTGGGGGTGACAAGTAGGCCGGAGGGGCGGCCTCACATCCGGAACAGGAGTTCCTCCGGGGGAAGGATGCCCCAGGCCTTCGGTGACAAGAAGGCCGGACGGGCGGCCTCACATCCGGAAGCGGACCAGGTTGCGTCCGGACTCCTTGGCCTCGTAAAGAGCGGCGTCGGCCTTGGCCACTATATCCGAGCGGTCCCGCACGTCCGGGGCGGGGAAGGAGGTCACGCCCTGGCTGACGGTCACCCGTACCGGATTTCCGTCAGGGGACGTGAAATCGTGGTTTTCAACCGCCATGCGGATGCGTTCCGCGGTCTGCAACGCGCTCTCCAGGTCCGTCTCCGGGAGGAGGATGGCGAACTCCTCGCCGCCGTAGCGGGCCAGGATGTCCATGCTTCGCAGGCAGCCCTTGATGAGGGAGGCGGTTTCCTTGAGGATCTCGTCCCCGAAGAGGTGGCCGTAAGTGTCGTTTATCTTCTTGAAGAAATCGATGTCCAGCATGATGAAGGAGAAGACGGTGTTGTAACGGAGTGACCTCTTGTACTCCTTGTCGAAGAGCTCCTGGAAGAAGCGGTGGTTGTAGATCCTGGTCAGGCCGTCGGTGATGGCCATGCGCTTGGCCCCCTCGTAGAGGCGGGAGTTATCCACGATCATCACCAGCTGGTTGCTCACCAGGCTGAGGATGCTGGGCGCATCGCGGCGGAAGGCCGGGGTGGAGGGGCCGGCCAGCAGCAGCAGGCCTATGGGTGCCTGGTGGGCGACGAGGGGGAGGTGCAGGTAGGAGAGTTCCACGGGCTTTTCCGGGGTCTCGGCGACCAGGTTGTCCTCCAGGAGGACCGTCCGCCCCACTGACTGGCCCTCCCCCGGGCGCCAGGCGTACCCGGTGGCGGTCTCCATGACCCGGGAGACCACGTTCTCCAGAACTTCCGGGGTGACGGGGCGGTTCAGGTAGAGGTAGAGCTCCCTTTCCTCGAAGAGCAGCAGGGCCCCCAGGCGGTAATTGAAGAGTTTATCCAGTATCTGGAAAATAGAGCATACCGTCTCCGTGAAATCCTGCATGGACTCGGCAAGGGAAGCGATATCGTTCAGGATGGTGGTCTCGAAGAGCTTGCGGTCCAGCAGGTCGGTGATCTTGTTGATCACGTAATCCTCGCTGACCTCCTTCCGGCGGCGCCGGGCGAGCTCCCGGGCTTCCCGGTTCCTTTCCGAGGCGGAGAGCAGGGCCTCCACCTCGCGCAACAGGTGTTCCGGCTTGAAACCCTTGGTGATGTAGGCGTCGGCACCGGTCTTCAAGCCCCAGAACATGTCCGTCTGGTGCTCCCTCCCGGTGAGCATGATGATGGGCATCCAGGAGGTCATGGGGTCCTCCTTCAGCAGCCGGCACACCTGGTAGCCCTTGATCTTAGGCATCTCGATGTCCAGGATCATGAGGTCGGGGAGCAGGGAGAAGGCCTTCATGGCCGCCTCGATACCGTCCCAGGCCACGTCCACCCGGTATCCGGCCTTCTCCAGGATGGATCCCGTGACCTTGACCACCAACCGGTTGTCGTCCGCCAGGAGCAGGTGTTTCCCTTCTTCCATAAGGACCCCCGTTCTGCGCTTGATTTATCGGCGGGAGGGAACGGGAAATTGAATCCAGCCTTGAACCGGGGCGTTGCGGTCCTCTCGCCCACCGGGATCCCCGGCGGAGGGGAGTGGGGGAACAAGGGGGTATCGGAGCAAGGCCAAGCCCCCGCCGATATGCGGCGAAACGTCCTTTCCGCGCCCCTGCTTCGTGGAACGCCGGCTTGCCTCGCCCAGGCCCTCAATCCGCCCGGGGACACAGGAGGAGTTCCACCCGTCCTCCCTCCAGGGCGGCGGCCAGGAGGCAGGCCTCCTCGGGAGTGACCTCGAGGATGAGGCAGGACGCGGAACCGGAGGGGGAGCCGGAAGCCGATTCCCGGTGGAAAGAGGCGCCTTCCGCGGCGGTGGTCCCGAGCACTTTGACGTTCTCCAGGCCCAGGCGGGCGCTTTCCCCCTCCACGAAAACGATATCCACCCTCCCCTGCGGAGGGAGGCGGGAAATGGGAAAATTCACCGCCTCCTGGGGAAGGGGGAAGGCGCGGAAGCCGGGGGTCAGCGAGTCGCGCATCTCCTCGTCCCCGCCTTGGAGAAGGGCGCTTTCCAGCACCGGTTCTCCCTGCCGCACGGGGTGGGACAGGCGGCGTCCGGATACCTGGGACACCTCCGTGTAGGTCCCCGGCAGGAGGTAGCGGTCGGGGAAGGGGACCAGTTGGAGGGAGGAGGAGTCCAGAACCTCACCGCTCCCGAGGTCCCTTGCCGCCACCACCAGCTCCACCAGCCGGCCGGACTGGGCGATTCGGGCGGTCAACCCACGTAGGTAGGCGAAGGCGATAAGGGCGGAGAGGGCGGCGGCTACGGCGGCCGCGATAAGGTAGTAACGGGAGCTTCGCAGGCTGAACGGTTCCAACGCTTGCCTCCTTTCCGTCCGCGATCGGGGCGGGGTGTCCGCCGCGGGGCGGAGAACGCGGTTTATCTACCGCGCACCGCCTTCCTCGAGGGGGATGAACTGGAAAACATTGGTGGAAGTATCCAGGAAAAGGAAGCCCTGCCGCAGGGTCTCTCCACCGCAGAGGACCTTGACCGTTTCCTGGGCCTGCAGGGCGGCCACCAGGGCCGGCGTGGGGGGTGGGTTGCCCTCCAACAACTCGATGCCTCGATCGCCGGCGCCGCGGTACAGTTCCGACACTCCCGGGTCCCCGGGGTAAACGGTCATCACTTGCCCGGCATGGCCGGCGACGGCGCCGTGCACCATGGGAATGCCCAGGCGGGAGCAGCCTTCCTCGAGGGCCAGGCGGGAAGGGACGTTGTCCAGGGCGTCCACGACCACCTCGGCCCCCGAGAAGACCCGGATGACGTTCTCCGGGGTCACCGTTATCTGCAAGGCCAGGACCTGCAGGGAGGAGTTGACCTCTCGCACGCGTTCGCCGGCCCTCTCGGCCTTGGAGCGGCCGAGGTCCGACTCCCGGCATAAGAGTTGCCGGTTGAGGTTATTCTCCTCGAAGACGTCCCCGTCGACCAGGATCAGGCGACCCACGCCGTAACGGGCCAGGAGCTCGACGACGAGGCCTCCGAGTCCTCCCAGCCCGCACACCCCCACGCAGGAGCGGAGGAGGCGGAGCTGGCCTTGGACGCCCAGTGTGCCTACATTGCGCTGGTAACGCGCGGGAACCATCCCGGCCTCCAGGCAGGCTATCTCCGCCTCCAAGGGGGAAACCCCCCCGCGCCGCGCCGCTTCGCGGAGGGCTGCCTGGGGAACCACCCGGAGGCCGTTTTCCTCCCGGGATGAACCCCTGAGGTACTCGATCAGGCCCACGTCCATGGCGGTATTATATAACATGTATAACTTATACACAAGGCCTTTTCCCTATCCCGCCCCGGTAGGTCGATGAGGCCCGAAGCCCACCGGGCTCGTTTCCGGCAGGATAACCCCTCCCGGGTATCCTGGCCCCGGGAGGGGAGCTCTCCCTGGCCCTCGTGGGCGTGTCCTTGCCGCGGGATCAGCCGACCTTGTCGTTCAGCCGGCGGATGACTTCCTCCGCCTCCTTCACCGTACGCTCGATGACCTCCTTGACCGTGGGGATGTCGTGGAGGAGGCCGGTGACCTGCCCCACGGGAAGCACGCCGTTGACCGTGTCCCCGTCCTCGGTGGCGATGCGGATGAGCTTGAAGGCGTTGGCCATGTAGGCCAGCTGCTTGGCGTTCTCCCATCCGGAGGCCAGGACCCCGATGAAGAGCTTCCAGTAAGGGAGCTTGAGCATCTGGGCGATGGCCCGGGAGTTGGGAATGGCCTTGAGCATCTGGATGGGGTTGAGGCCGCGCCTGATGGCCTTGCGCGCCCCCTCGGTGTCCAAGACCCGGCACCACAGCCCGTCGAAGCGCTTGGAATAGAGGGTGTCGTAGACGTCCTTCTCCAGGGAAAGGCGCTTGTAGTTCTCGTGCAGGGGGCTCTCCACGGTGGTCATGAAGCGGGTTCCCATGGCCACCCCCTCCGCTCCCAGCGCCAGCGCGGCGGCGAGGCCCCGCCCATCGCCCACGCCGCCGGCGGCGATGACCGGTATGTCCAGGTTGGAGGCCAGGCTGGGGACCAGGCAAAAGGTGGTCACCTGTTCCCCGTGGGCCGCCGCCTCGTTCCCGGTGGCGATGACCGCGTCGCACCCGTATTCCTGGGCGCGGCGGGCGTGCCGTAGGTTAGTGACCGTGGCCAGCACCTTGCCCCCGTACTCGTGGGCCGCCTGCACGATCCAGTCCCCCTTGCCCAGGGAGAAGTTGATGACCGGCACCCTCTCCTCCAGGAGGACCTGGGCGTTCTGGGCCGCGCCGGGGAAAAGCAGGGATACGTTGGCGCCGAAGGGCTTGTCGGTCAGCTCGCGGATCTCCCGCACCGCCTTCCTGGTCTGCTCGGTGTCCAGCACCCCGGTGGCCAGCAGGCCCAGGCCCCCGGCGTTGGAAACCGCCGCTACCATGCTGGGCACGCTGATCCAGCTCATGCCCGAGAGAAGTATGGGATGTTCGATGCCCAGAAGTTCGGTGATGCGCGTTTTCATGGGACTGCTCCTTCCTGCCTCACGGATCCTTTCATCCTTCCCTCCCCGCTGCCGCTCTCCCCGCCGTGGGTGGGCGCATGGACCGGAGACCGCGCGGCAAGCGCGTCGATTATTATATTACCCCGCCGAGAGGCGGCGCACGTCCGAGCGGAGGACGACGCCCTTGAGGCGCCCTTCCTCCACCACCCACAGGAACTCCCTTCCGCTTTTTTCCAGGAGGTCGAGGGCCTCCAGGAGGGAAATCCCGGGCGTGCCTACCCAGTCCGCCCGCACCGGCCGGGCCACCGCGCTCACCGGGGTTTCCCCCCAGAGGTCGCGGCGCACCTTCTTTAGGTCGGGCAGCCTGACCTCTCCCACCAACTTCCCCTGCCCCAGCACGGGGACGACGGCACCGGGCGCCCTTTCCAGGTATACCCTGTAAACCTCTTCCAGGGTGGTGGACAGGTCCGCCGCGGGGGTACCGGGACGCAGGATCTCCTCGGCCCGGCGTCCCTGCAGGGCGGAACGCAGGCGCGTCTGCCGGTAGCTGCCGGCCGCGGCCTGGATGAGGAAGGTCCCGATGAGGATGAACCAGGTCCCGGAGAAGAGGAGGTCGTAGCTCTCCTGGACGATGTCCACCAGGAGCATGCCCGCGCCCCCCAGGGCCAGGAGGGCGCCCACCCCCTGGCCCAGGCGGCTGGCCGCCCGGGTGCTCCTTTCCAGGTTTCCCCAGTGATGCCAGAGAAGGGAGCGGAGTATCCTGCCCCCGTCCAGCGGAAATCCGGGGATCAGGTTGAAGGTCCCCAGCCCGAAGTTGACCGCGGCCAGGAGGGCGAAGCCGAAGGACACGCTATCCAGCCCGAGGCGGGAGGCGGCGTAGGCCAGGGCCCCGAAGAGGAGGCATAGGACGTAGGAGCAAAGCGGGCCGGCCACGGCCATCTTGAACTCCACCGCCGGAGAGGTGACCTCGCTGCCCATCTGGGCCACCCCCCCGAAGACGAAGAGGGTGATGCGGTTGATGGGCACCCCGTTGCGGTTGGCCACCAGGGAGTGGGCCAGTTCGTGGAGCAGTACGGAGAGGAAAAAGAGGAGGGTGGTCGCCAGCGCCGCCGGGAGGTAGGAAGCGGGCCCGGAAGCCAGGTTGTCGCGGAAGAACTGTACCACTACCCAGAAAAGGAGGACGAAGACGGCGAACCAGCTCCAGTGCAGGAAAATGTCGATGCCGCGGAAGGTGGCGACGCGCAGTCCTCTTCTGGGGATCACCTTATCCTTCTTCCCTCAGGGAGATTCCTCCAGCTCGAGGGGGCTGATGGTGGCCTCGTCCAGCACGGAGGCGCAGTCGCAGGTGCGCACCGCGGTCAAGGAGGGAACCAGCTTCTCCAGGAGGAGGAGCAGCCTCTCGTTGTTCTCGCGGAACACGCGCCCCACCTCCTCCGCGGTCACCGTCTTGACCCCTTCCTCGTCGGCCACCCACACGTCCCAGTCGGTGACCAAAGAGATGTTCAGGTAACACATACCCAGCTCCCGCGCCAGCACCACCTCGGGATACTGGGTCATGTTTATGACGTCCCATCCCTGGGCGTGGTACCAGCGGCTCTCCGCCCGGGTGCTGAAGCGCGGCCCGTTGATGATCACCGCCGTCCCCCCGTTGCGGCAGGGGATGCCCAGTTCCCCGGCCACCCTCGCGCAGGCCTCCCGCATCTCCGGGCAGTAGGGCTCGGCGCAGCTTATGTGCACCGCGGCCGGGCCGTCGTAGAAGGTGCACTCCTGCCGCCCGGTGCGGTCGACGAACTGGTCGCAGAGCACGAAGGTACCCGGGGGGATCTCGCGCTGCAGGGACCCGCAGGCGCCGGGGGAGATGATGCGCTCCACGCCGAACTCCCGCATCCCGTACACGTTGGCCCGGTAATTTATGCGGTGGGGAGGGAATTGGTGGAACCTGCCGTGGCGGGGCAGGAAGACCACCGGCACCCCCGAGAGCTCCCCGTGGATGAAACGGTCGCTGGGAGGACCGTAAGGGGTGTGCACGGCGTAGCTCTTCCCTCCCTTGATGAGGGAATAGAATCCCGATCCGCCGAATATACCTATCTTGGCTTCAGGCAGTCCCATGATCCTCCCTTCGAGCTTCCCCGCCACCCTCAGGTGCCGGGACCGTCCTCTCCTCCCACGGAGGCCTTTTCCTCGGCCCTCTCCGTCTCGCCGCCGGTTTTCCCCGCGCCCGCCTTCCCCTTCCCGTTGTCCGAGGCCCGGGAGTCGGTCTTGTAGAACCCGGAACCCTTGAAGATTATCCCCACGGGGTGAAAGAGGCGGCGCACCTTGCCTCCGCAGCGGGGACAGTTGTCCACGCTTTCGTTTACCCCGTGCACGGTCTCGAAAACGTCGCTGCAATCGAGGCACTTGTACTCGTAGGTCGGCATGTTCGATCACCTCGCTTCCCTTTTTGCAGTTGAAAATATACCGTTTACCGGCCCTCGATTCAACTTTAACCCGTGGCGGGAGAGGGGTGATTGAGCCCCCTCATCCCGTCGATGCCGCCCCGGAACGGAGGGAGGAAAACCGGGGGCGCTGCTGCCCCCCTCGCGGGGATGAGGTCCGACACTGCGTGGTAAGCTAATGACGGATGCGGGGGAATGGGCACGTGGTGGGAACCGCCCTTCCCCGGGACCGGGACGGTAAACGGAGGTCGGAATGAGCATACTGGTGGTAGGTTCTGTGGCCCTGGACTCGGTTCGTACCCCCTTCGGGGAGGTCGAGGAGGCGCTCGGTGGCTCGGCCACCTTCTTCAGCGTGGCCGCCTCCTTCTTTAACCGGGTGAGGATGGTGGCCGTGGTAGGCGAGGATTTTCCCCCCGAGCACCTGGAATTCCTGCGTTCGCGGGGAGTGGACCTGCGGGGGCTTCAGGTGGTTCCCGGCAGGACCTTCCGCTGGCGCGGTTATTACGACTACGACCTGAACGACGCGCACACCCTGGAAACCCAGCTCAACGTGTTCGAGGACTTCCGGCCGGCCATACCGGAGGAGTACCGGGACTCGGAGTTCGTCTTCCTGGCCAACATCGATCCCGTTCTCCAGTCCATGGTCCTGGACCAGGTGCGCTCTCCCCGCCTGGTGCTCTGCGACACCATGAATTACTGGATAGAGAACAGGCGCGATGCGCTTTTGGAGACCGTTTCCCGGGTGGATTACCTCCTGCTCAACGACGCCGAGGCCCGCCAGCTGGCCGGCGAGCCCAACCTCATCGCCGCGGGGAGGAAACTCCTGGAAATGGGTCCCAGCCGGGTGATCATCAAGAAAGGGGAGCACGGGGTGATCATGCTCGGGGAGGGGACCTTTTTCTCCCTGCCGGCCTATCCCCTGGAATCGGTCTTCGACCCCACCGGGGCCGGGGATTCCTTCGGGGGCGGTTTCCTGGGTTTCCTTTCCAGGGAGCCGGAGATGACCGAGGAGTCCATCCGCCGCGCCGTGGTTTACGGGAGCGTGACCGCTTCCTTCGCCGTGGAGGACTTTTCCTGTCGGCGGCTGGGCGCCCTGACCCGGGAGGACATCGAGGCCCGGTTCCGCGAGTTCATGGAGATAACCTGCTTTTGAGAGGGAGGTTCCCCGCAACCGCCGGGAAAGGCACGAAAACTTCCCCGCGCTCGGCTCCGGCGCGGGGAAGGTAATCCGCTTGGGATCTCGATCTCAGGCCCCCAACTTCTTGCTCAACTTGTCGGCCTTCTTCTGGAGCTTGGCCTCCTCCTTCTCCAGCTTGGACAGCCTCTTCTGCAGCTTTCCCTTCAGCTTCTCCAGCTTGGAGAGCCGCTTTTCGGCCTTGGACAACTTGCGAGCCTTCCCCATGATCGGATCCTCCTTTCGACATGCCGGAAATGTCTCACCGCGTACACCAAAAGAGTATAGCATCAAGCGCTTCCGCCGACCAAACCGCACGTTCGGGTGCCGATCCTGACCCGGGCTTGGGTCACGCCTGTCGGCTGCGCGTGCCGGAGGGGATCCCGCCGCCGCGTGCGCTCGCTTGTGGCCCGGGAGAAGGGATGCTCGGCTCCTGCCGCGGGCAAGGCGGCGTCCGGGGCCATGCGTGGGAGCCCGCCTTCTGGTATCCTCGAGGGCATGGACATGTCGGGACTGGTGGATTACCATCTGCACACCCCGCGCTGCGGGCACGCCGTGGGGGACCTCGAGGAGTACGTGGCTCGGGCCCTTCTCCTGGGGCTTTCCGAGGTGGGCTTCTCCGACCACTTCCCCCTTCTACACCTCCGGGACTCCACCCTGAGCATGAGCCTGGAAGAGCTGCCGCACTACGTGGAGGAGGTCAACCATCTCGCGGGGAGCGTGTCCGGGGTCCGCGTGCGCCTGGGGATCGAGGTGGACTACGTACCGGGGTACGTGGAGAGGACGGCGGAGATCCTCTCCGCCTACGCCTTCGATTACGTGATGGGCTCGGTGCACTTCCTGGACGGATGGGGATTCGACGACCCGAGGTACGTGGAAGGATACCGCGGGCGGGACCTTTACGCACTGTGGGCCAGGTATTTCCAGGTACTGGGTGATGCCGCGGAGAGCGGCCTGTTCGACGTACTGGCCCACCCGGACCTCATAAAGAAGTTCGGCTACCGCCCCCTCGGGGACGTGACGCCGCTTTACGAATCCTGCCTGGACCGGGTGGCCGCCGCGGGGTTGGCGGTGGAGGTGAGCACGGCGGGGTTGAGCAAGCCAGTGGGAGAGATATATCCTGGCGAGGAGTTCCTGCGCCTGTGCCGGAGGAGGGAGATACCGGTCACCCTCGGCTCCGACGCCCATTCCCCGGAGGAAGTGGGAAGGTTCTACGGGGCGGCGGTGGAGCTCCTGCGGCGGGTGGGATACACGGAGATAGCCTTTTTCGAGCGCCGCAGGATGAAACTCGCCCCGTTGCCCGCCTGAGCAGTGGCGAACCAGTGGTTGCTTACCTGGAAATTATATCCAGGGCCATCTTTTCCACCTGGTCCTTGGTGAAGGGCTTCTCCAGGTAGTCGTCCACTCCTTCCCTCTTGGCCTGGGCTATGGTCTGCGGGGAGGAATAGGCGGTCATGAGGATGATCTTGACGTGGGGGAACTCGCTTTTCACTATGCGGGCCAGCTCGATGCCGTCTATCTTGGGCATGCGGATGTCTGCCAGGATAACGTCGGGCGGGTCTTTCCTGACCATCTCCACCGCTTCCGCCCCGTCGCTGGCCTCCTCCACTCGGAAACCGGCGCGCTCCAGCCAGCGGGACACGAGGTGGCGCACGCCCTCGTTGTCGTCCACGATGAGCAGCTTGGCTTCAAGCCTGGTTTCCATCGCCGACCCCCCGAACCGGTAGCTTGAGGGTGAATACCGTTCCTCCCCCCTCCCGTGAGCGTACATCTATGCCTCCTCCGCTGTCCAGAAGGATCTTCTGGACGATGGACAACCCCAGGCCGGTCCCCCCCTCCTTGGTGGTGAAGAAGGGATCGAAGATGGAGGGGAGGACGTCCGGGGGAATGCCGCACCCGGTGTCCTCCACGCTCATCTCCACGAAGCCGTTCCCCGTATCCCTGGCCCGAACGGTTACCTTGCCCCCACCGGGCATGGCGTGGAAGGCGTTCTCCAGGAGGTTGAAAAGCACGTGCCGCAGGTTATCCCTGGTGAGCATGACCGGGGGCAGTCCACCGGGAAGCTCCGGCACCACCTCCACGCCCTCCCTCCCGTTGGAGCGGAGGAAGTCGGAGATCAGGGCGGGTATCTCCTCGCCCAAGAGGACGGAGGCCCCCTCGGCGGCGGGGAAGGAGGAGCGGCTGAAGGAAAGCATCCCCGAGATCCACTGGTTGCTGAGGGTCGCTTCCCGGCGGATCATCTCCAAAAGCCGCTTCTTGTCCGGGTCGTTCTCCTCTTCCTCCAGCTCGTCGGCCAGTCCGATGATGGCGAAGAGCGGGTTCTTGACCTCGTGGGCGATCTTGGCCGCCATCTGCCCCAGGATGGACAGGTGGTCCTGCTGGCGCAGCCTGCGCTCCATCTCCTTGACCTCGGTAACGTCCACGAAGACCACCGCCGCACCCATCGTCTCTCCCTTGGCCCGGTGCAGGGGGAAGGCGTTGAAGTCGAGGTTCATGCGCCGGCCTCCCGGGCCCTCGATGACCAGCTCGTGGTGGCGGAAGGTCCGTCCCTCCTCCAGGCACAGGCGGAGGATGGGCTGCAAGTAGGAGAGGGAGCGGAACTTCTCCCTCTCCCTTACCATGTCCCGGTAGTTTATCCCCAGGACCTCCTTGGCCTGCAGGCCCAGCATCTCCGAGGCCTCGCGGTTGAAGTAGATGACGTCTCCTTCGGCGTTGATGACCAGCACCCCCGCCAACATTTCCTGGATGAAGTGTTCGGTGTACTCCTGGGTGTCGGCCAGCCATTCCAGGGTCTTCTGGCTCTTCTTGTACAGCTCCACGTTGATCATGGCCACCGCCAGCTCGTGTCCCAGGCTGGTCAGGAGGTCGATCTCCTCCGGCTTGTACTCGTGTTCCTCGCAGGTGGCGGTGACCGCCAGGCCCACCACCTGGCCCTTGGCCTTCAGGGGCATGATCACCTGGGACCGCGGGCTCTTCCCTCCGCTGTAGGTCTCCGCGGCCTTGGGGTCCCGGGGGAGGTTGTCGCGGATGGTGGTCCTGCCGGTGAGAAAGGCCTTGCCCACCGCTCCCTTGCCCACCGGTATCTTGAGGCCCCGCACCGCCTCCTCGCGGAACCCGCGGTGGGAGAGCACCTGGAGGTGCTTCCCCTCCTCGTCGGGCACCAGGACCACCCCGATGCTCGAATTGGTGAGGGCCAGCATGACTCCCAGGATGTTCTCCACCAGCTCCTTGAGATCCAGGGTGGAGCTCACCGCGCTCACGGCGTCGGCCAGGATGCCGAAGCGCAGGTTGAGGTCGGTTATCTCCTCTATGTATTGCTTGTTCTGCTCCCGGTAGCGCCACCAGTCCCAGGCCAGGAAGACGCTCAGTCCTGCCGCGCATGCCCCCAGCATGCCGCCGATGACGTACCGGTAAGGCGGACCCATGACCGTGGAGACCGCCATTATCCCGGCGGCGAGCACGGTCACGACCGCCGCCAAGAGAGCCGGTAGATACCTTTCCGGCCGGCGGCTTTCCTTGCCGCCGCCCGGGGCTTTCGGCCTTTCCTTTTTCATCTCCTACCCCCGGATATCCAAGTCTCTTTATCGGCAGCTGGGCCTTCCTACTTTGAGCATGTGGCCAGAAATGTCGCCCCCACCGCGCGGCGGGCGGCACCGTTCTTTTGAGGTGGGGAGCCTGTTCCCTCCTCCGTTAGGGGGATGTAAGCCGGGAAAGGCGAGGACCTGGATGTGGTTCCCGCGCGGGGAAAGGGATCAGAGGTGGTTGCTTAATTTTTCCAGCATCTCCTCGGGCTGCGGGGTGGAGAGATGGTAGTAAGCGGCTCCCATGGCCTCGGCGATGCGCCGGGCCTGGGTGGCTGCCCTTCCCCACCTTAAGCCGGAGTTCGAGGTATCCAGGACCACCCCCTGCAGGCCCTCGGAGCGGATCTTCTCCGCTATGGCCAGGCTTTCCCTCCAGGGGTCCTCGGAGGACAGGGCCACGTTTCCGTAGCCGTCGGTTATGAGCACCAGCAGGGGCACGAGGTCGGGGTCGCGGCGCAGTTCCCGGCGGGCCACCATGAGGCCCATGGCCAGGCCGTGGCTCAGGGGGGTGGCGCCGCCGGTGGCCAGTTCGCGTATGCGGAGGTTGGCCAGGTGCACGCTGGAGGTGGGGCTGAGCACCAGCTGGGCCTCGCGGTCGCGGAAGGTTATCAAGCCCACCCGGTCCCTCTTCTGGTAGGCGTCTACCAGCAGGCGCTGCACCACCTTCTTGGTGGACTCGATGCGTTCCCGGCAACCCATGGAGGCGCTGGCGTCGAGGATGAAGAGGATGAGGTTTCCCACCTTGCGCTTGCGGATGGAGGCCCGGAGGTCCTCGCCGCGGATGTGGAAAGGTTCTCCGCTTCCCGCCGTCCTTCCCGCGGCGGCGCGAAGGGTGGCCTCCACGGCCAGGCTCCCGGTCCCCAGGTTCTCGTCCGGGCGGGGAAGTCGATGCCCCACTTTCCTGCCGTTGCCCGCTTCCGTGATCGCCGCGCTCCTCTTCCCGTTCCCCGTTCTCACCGAGTTGGTTACCAGGGACCGGAGGGGAGGGACCTCCACCTCCGCAGAGGCCGCTTGAGAGGGCCTTTCCACGGCCTGCTCCCGCGCTCCCGCCTGGGTGCCGTCTCCCGGGTAAGGCGCCGGGGCGCCTTCCTCCTCGGGAAGCGAGGCGTCCCGGATGGGAAGCTCCAGGGATTTCCCGCCCCTCCGGATGAGTCGGTCCAGGCGTTCCAGCTCCTTGAGCTGATCGTCGAAGGGGGTGCGGCGCAGGCGGTGGAGGAGGGCCATCTCCGCCGCCTCGCGGACATGGGTTTCCTCCACCGCTCCCTTCCCTTCCAGGGCGGCCATGGCCCGCGCCGCCTGGAAAGTGGCGATGTCCGCGCGGTGGCCGCATATCCCGAGTTCCACGCAGATGCGGGCGATGAGTTCCATCAGTTCCTCCGAGACCTCCACCGAGGCGAGACGGTTCCGCGCCTCCACTATCCTCCGGCGCAGTTCATCCTGCTGCTTCTGGAAACGGGCTCGAAGAAGGTGGGGATCCTCCAGGAAGAGCCGGCGCCTGCGCATTATCTCCACGCGCTTGGCCACGTCCTTTTCCCCGGTTACCTCCACGCATAGGCCGAAGCGATCCTCGAGCTGGGGACGCAGCTCGCCCTCCTCGGGATTCATGGTCCCCACCATGATGAACCGCGCGGGGTGGGAAAAGGAGACCCCCTCCCGCTCCACCACGTTGACCCCCATGGCCGCGGCGTCCAGGAGCAGGTCCACCAGGTGGTCCTCGAGGAGGTTGACCTCGTCCACGTAGAGGATGGCGCGGTTGGCGGCGGCCAGGATTCCGGGTTCGAATTCCTTCACCCCTTCCCGCATGGCCTTCTCCAGGTTCAGGGTACCCACCAGGCGGTCCTCGCTGGCGTTGAGGGGCAGGGTGACCAGGCGCATGGGCCGGCTGGACACCGGGAGGGGTTCACCCCTTTGCCAGCGGTCCAGGCAGGAGGAACACATCTCCTCCTCGTTTTGGGGGTCGCAGGAGAAGGGGCAGTCGGCCACCACCTCCATCTCCGGGAGGATTTCCGCCAGGGCCCGGGCCGCGGTGGACTTCCCGGTTCCCCGCTCTCCCCTCACCAGAAGCCCCCCGATGCTGGGGTCCACGGCGATGACCAGCAGGGCGAGCTTCAGCTTTTCCTGCCCCACGATGGCCGTGAAGGGGAAGAGGGCGCGATCTTCCTTCATGCCGACTCCCTTTCCTTTGCCTACAATATATAGAATGAAAAAATATAATTCAATACTATATATTGTATATTCCCACCCAAACCTCCCTGTGGCGCCTGGAAACGGCCGCTACTCCCGCGGCGGGTGGCGGAGGATATGACCCGGCACCCGTCTCCCCGCCATCCCCGACGAAAGCGAGGCTCGACCCCGGGGAGGGAAGGCCGGACGTCCGGCTGGCTTTTCCAGGGGTGCGCCGCCCGCGGGGCGAGGACGGCAGGGGTACCACGGGCCGGGGCGTCCCGGGGATCCCATGGCCGCCTTGCCGGGGAAGGGAAAGGGTATGGGTTCGCCGCCGGGTTAAACAGCCCCCGGCGTATGCCGATAACTTCACTGTCGGAAAGTCGGAGTGGCATGAAGGGCTGGTAGCCGGAGAGGAGGTCGGTAGATGGAAATAGCGGTGTCCCGGCATGGCGACATGGGCGAGATCGCCGTGATCAGGGTCTCCGGGGTGGTGGACTCCGAGACCGTGGAGGGTTTCGGCGAGGCGCTGGAAAAGGTGATGGGCGAGGGTTGTTACAACCTGGTCCTGGACATCGAGGGCCTGACCTACATAAACACGGCGGGGCTCAGCATCATCGCCGACGTCTTCAAGAGATGCTCGCAGAACCGCGGCAGCCTCAAGATCCTTCGGGCCGCGGACCCCATCCGGGAGCTCCTGGACGTGGTGCGTTTCACCAAGATCATCGACATCTTCGAGGACGAAGGGGAGGCGCTGGCGAGCTTCAAGTGAGCGCGCGGATGCTCGGGGGAGAGGGCGGAAGGATGCCCGGGGGGCGGGAATCCCCGGTGGGAGAAGGCGAGCTTTTTCGCCTGGGAAAGTTCCTCGCTTCCACCTTGAGCCTGGAGAACCGGCTGGACCGGGTCCTCGACCAGGCCATGGAGCTCCTGGAGGCGGAGAGGGGAAGCATCATGCTCCTCGAAGAGGATACCCGGGAACTGGTGGTGAAAGCGGCCCGGGGCCTGGACGGTGGGCGGGGCTTCCGCGTCCCCCTGGGACAGGGCATTTCCGGTTGGGTGGCCGAAAACGGCGAACCGCTGATCCTCCAGGACGCGGTGGCGGACCCTCGCTTCCGGGGCACGGACCCCTCGGTGAAGAGCGCCCTGGCCGTTCCCCTCCGGGCCGGGGAGAGGATAATCGGGGTCCTCAACGTCTCCAACTGCACCAGGGCCCGCCGTTTTGACCGGCGCGACCTCGAGCACCTGCTCTCCTTCGCGGACATGGCCGCGGTGGCCATCGAGAACGCCCGCCTCTACCGGGAACTGAAGCGCGAACAGGAAAAATTTGGAAAAGAACTGCAACTGGCGAGCCGGATACAGCGTTCCATCGTATCCACCCACGTGCCCTGCGCCTCGGTGCGCCTGGTGTCCAGGTTGATGCCCGCCTCGGCGGTGGGGGGCGACTTCTTCAGCATCATCCCCCTGGCGAGGGACTCGCGCTTCTGCTTTTACTGTTCGACGGACATGCAGGACAGGTGCCAGAAGCTGCGCACCGAGTTCTGCCCTCAGAAATTCGGCCTGATGATCGGGGACGTGGCCAACAAGGGCCTTCCCGCCGCCCTGATCATGTCCGTGCTCACCACCGTGCTCTACGAGCTGGGGCGCCATCACATTTCCCCGCGCACCATCTTGGACGAGGCCAACTCCGCTTTCCGCCGCTTCTTCTCCGAATCGCAGTACGGGTTCGCCACCCTCTTCTACGCCTTCTACGACAATAACGACAACACCCTGACTTACGTCAGGGCCGGTCACGAACCCCCCCTGCTCTGGAGGAAGGAGGACGGGAGGATAGAGGTGCTGGAGGGGGAGGGTTTCCCGGTGGGGCTCATGGACGAGGGGGGCTACCAGGAGAGGACGGTCAAACTGAAAAAGGGGGACCGGGTGCTTTTCTATACCGACGGGCTGACCGGGTCGCTCAACGCCCGGGGAGAGGTGCTGGGGAGGAGGAAACTGGTGGAACTTTTGCGGGAGAGTGACGGGGAGGACATCGAGAGCTTCCTGGACGCCCTGGTCGACGAGATAATGCTCTTCGCCGGCGATGCCTCCCAGCCCGACGACATCGCCGTCATGGTGCTCGAGCTGGAGGAGCTTTATGACCTCACCATGACGGTGGGAACGGACATCCGCCAGATCAGGTACGTGATCGACAGCGTCCTCGAGACCCTCCACGGCTTCCGGGGCCTCAGCGACCCCCTCGTTCTCCGCCTTTGCCTGGAGGAGCTCCTGCACAACGCCATGGAACACGGCAACCGTTGCGACCGCACCAAAAAGGTGTACATAACCGTGAAAGCGGAGCCCGACCGGGCGGTGATCAGGGTGAGGGACGAGGGTGAGGGGTTCGACCATCGCGGGTTTGCTTCGGGAGACCCGACCCCGGCGGAGGTCCTCTCGGAGAGGGGCAGGGGGTTGATGATCGTGAGGCATTACGCCGACGAGCTGAGGTTCAACCGGGAGGGGAACGAGGTCACCCTGGTCTTCGCGGCCCGCCGGCGCGACGGGCGGCGTTAGGCACAGCGGTTAACCCCGGCGGTCCCCGCTATCCCCGTCCTATCCGCACGGGTTTTTCGAACGCGGAGGCTCCCGGGAGCCCCGCCTTGCGGGAAGGCGGGACGGCGAGACGGAAAGCCGATTTCGCACCGGAAAGAGCGGTTTCGCCTGTTTGATTTTCGATCCGGGGGAAGGTTATGCTATCATTTTCACTGAATTGTCTTGTAGAGAGAAAACTTGGGATGTGAAGCGGAGATGGAAAATCCAGGCATGAAACGGGACGGGAAGAGGAGCGGAACGGCCCGCTTCCTGGCCTTCCTCCTGGCCTCCGTGCTGGTGTTCCTCACCGTGGCCGCGGCGCCCGCGGATCCGGTGCAGGACAAGAGGCAGGAGCTGGAACGGATAAAGGAGGAGGTCCAGAGGATAGACGCCAGGCTGGAGACGATAGTCGAGGAGTACAACTTGACCAACTACCGCATACAGGTCAACAGGGCGGCCATAGCGGAGAAAGAGAGGCGCCTGGCGGCCCTTACCGCGGAAATGGAGAGGCGGAAGGACATACTGGGCCAGCGGGTCAGGGAGCTTTACAAATCGGGGAACGCCGATATCCTGGAGGTCCTCATGGAGTGCCGCACCGTGGACGACCTCTACACCAACCTCGACCGGGCCCGGCGCATCAGCGGCAACGACGTGGAGGCCATCGCATCCCTTATCGCCTCTCGGCAGGAGGTCGAGGCAGCCCGGGCGGAACTGGAGGCGCAGCGCGCTGCCCTGAACGCCGAGATGGCCAACCTCGAGGCGCAGAAGAAACAGATCGAGGCCGACCTGCAGAGGAGAAGGGAGCTCATGGCCGGGGTGGAGGCGGAGATCAACCGCATGCTGGCCGAGGAGGAGTCCAGGAGGCAGGCGGCCGCCGTTTCGCGGCCCACGGTCATCAGCCGTCCCCGCACCCCTCCGCCGCCTCCCCCGCCGTACGCTCCGGCGGTGGTGAAAGTGGCTTATGCTCAACTTGGAAAACCCTACCGGTACGCGGCGGCAGGCCCCGATGCCTTCGACTGTTCGGGCCTGGTCATGTACTGTTACGCGCAGGTGGGCATAAGGCTTCCTCACAGCTCCTACATGCAGGCACGTTGCGGGGTGCCCGTGTCCTACGCGGAACTGCAACCCGGAGACCTGGTCTTCTTCCACGGCTACGGGCACGTCGGGATGTACATCGGTAACGGGCAGTACATACACGCGCCCCGCACCGGAGACGTGGTGCGCATCGCCGACCTGGGGAGGAGGAGGGATTTCTGCGGAGCGGTCCGGATCATCCGCTGACAGGTAGGGCCCGCCCCCGCCTCCCGGGCGCCGGGAAAAAGTCACCTACGTGTCACCCGTCCAGGGCAGGGTTCCGGCGCATCCCCTGAAATAGATCGGGAAGCCAGGAGGAGAAGCTTGCTAAACCGGTTGTGGGGGAAATATTAAATACCAAAACCTGAAATAGGTCGGGAAGCCAGGCTGAGGAGAAGCCGGATTTACGGGACCGGCGGGAATGGGCGGGCGCGGAGGCGTGTCGCGCCTTCCAGTTTCGAGCTCGGAAACGCGAAGCGGTTGGAGGGGGTAGGGACATGAGTTGCACGGCGGTTTTTTACGATCCCCTTTTCCTGGAGCACGACACCGGCCTGGGGCATCCCGAGAGGCCGGAACGGCTGGAAAAGGCCATGGAGATGCTGGAAAGCACCCGGCTCAAAGAGAAGGTGAGCGTCCTTTCGCCGCGGGACGCGGCCGTGGAGGAGATCGAGCTGGTCCACCCCAGGCCCTACATCGAGGGCGTGAAGAGGGTGGCCGATTCCGGGGGCGGGTGGTTGGACCCGGATACCCACGTGGGCACGCGTTCCTACCAGGCGGCCCTGCGTTCGGCGGGAGCGGCCCTGGACGGGCTGGAGCGCATCTTCTCCGGGGAGATAGACAATGCCTTCTGCCTGGCGCGGCCACCGGGGCACCACGCCACCGCCACCCGGGGCATGGGGTTCTGCCTCTTCAACAACAACGCCGTGGCGGCCAGGTTCGCCATGGAAAGATATGGGATTTCCAGGATCTTCATCCTGGATTGGGACGCCCATCACGGTAACGGGATCCAGGACATTTTCTACCGGGACGACCGGGTGCTCTACGTATCCCTACACCAGTATCCCCACTACCCGGGTACCGGGAGCTACCGCGAGACGGGAGAGGGCAAGGGTGAGGGCTACACGGTCAACTTCCCCCTCCCGGCGCGTACCGGGGAAGAGGTCTACCTGGCCGCCTTCGACCGGGTGATCATCCCCTTGGCCCTGAAATACAGGCCGGAGCTGGTGCTGGTGTCTGCCGGCTACGACGGCCATTTCAGCGACCCCCTGTGCTCCATGCTCCTCAAGTCCACCTCCTACGCGGAGATGGCCGGGCGGCTGAAGAAACTGGCCGCAGAGGTGTGCGGAGGCAGGATGCTTGTCTGCCTGGAGGGCGGCTACAACCTCGCCGCGGTGGCCAGGTCCATCACCAATACCATTGCCGTGCTGGCCGGGGAGGATCTCCGGGTGGAGGACGAGGAAGTGTACGGGAAGGGGCTTCCCGCCTCCGACCGGGGCATGGAGGTGGTGGAGATCGTCCAGGGGGTTATAAGGCCGTACTGGAAGATATAGCCATACGGTTCCCCGCCGCGGAGCGCCTCGCGTATCCTCATCCCTGCCGTTTGGGACCCGGCCTGTGCTATGATGAATTCGTTGAAGGGCGGCTATACGGCAGCTAAGGGTGAGGAACCGGCGAGGGATGGAGATGGACATTCAAGCGCTCCTGCAGTACATGGTGGAGAAACAGGCTTCCGACCTGCACATCAAGGCGGGCGGCCCTCCCTATTTCCGCATCGACGGGCAACTGGTGAAGTCGGACTTTCCGCGTCTCTCGCCCACGGACACCGTGGAGGCCGCCTACGCCCTGATGAACGAGAAGCAGGCCAAGAAGTTCGCCGAACGCAACGAGGTGGACTTCGCCTACAGCATAGCCGGCCTGGGCAGGTTCCGGGCCAACATCTTCAAGCAGAGGGGTACGGTGGGCATCGCCATCCGCCGCGTGCTGACCACCGCGGTGCCCTCCTTCGAGGAGCTGGGACTGCCCCCGGTGTTGCGGCGCCTGGCCATGGAGAGGAGGGGGATGATACTGGTCACCGGGCCAGCGGGGGCCGGCAAGACCACCACCCTGGCGGCCATCATCGACTACATCAACAGCAACGAGCAGCTGAACATCATCACCATCGAGGACCCCATCGAGGTCCTGCACGTGGACAAGAAGAGCATCATCCACCAGAGGGAGATCGGAACGGATACGGAGAGCTACGCCGACGCCCTCAAGTACATAACCCGCCAGGACCCGGACGTCATCCTCATCGGGGAGATGCGCGACCCGGAGACGGTGACCGCGGCCATGAACGTGGCCATGACCGGGCACCTGGTGCTGTCCACCTTCCACACCATAGACACCACGGAGACGGTGAACCGGATCATCGATTTCTTCCCTCCCCAGCAGCAGAAACAGATCCGCCTCACCCTGGCCAGCGTCCTCAAGGGGGTCATCTCCCAGCGCCTCCTCCCCCTCAAGGACCACAGCGGCAGGGTCCCGGCGGTGGAGGTTCTGGTGATGACCGGCCGCATGGCGGAGGCCCTCATAAACGAGGAGCCCACCACCGTGCTGCGGGAGATAATCGCCGAGGGCGAGTTCTACGGCATGCAGACCTTCGACCAGTCCCTGGTGGACCTCTACCGTTACGGGTTGGTGGATTTCAAGACCGCCCTCTCGGCGGCTACCAACCCCCACGATTTCGCCCTGGCCGTGAAACAGCTGGGCCTGGAGGTAGAGGAAGACCTCCTGAGCAAGTGAAGGCCTCCGGGAACCGCAAGCCGTCCATTGCCGTGCCCCGTTTCCGGCGCGGGAAGGTATTCCTCCTGGCGGCGGCCGCCATCGCCCTTTTCGCGTTCCTCGCCGCGGTGGCGAGAAGGACACCCATGGGGTTGCAGGCAGGGGACGCCGGCGAGCCTCCCATTTCCTGGAAGGAGGCCACCCCGGCGGAGATCTTCGGGGCGGGCCCATGAAGGTCCTCATCCTGGGCGCGGCGGGGAAGGCGGGGAGGGCGGCGCTCGCCGCCATCCGCAACCTGCCCGGCGTGGAACAGGTGTTCCTTGCTGACCATGACGCCGAGGGACTGGCCAAGATGGCCACCCTTCCCGCCCCCTTCCCCATCCGCCTGCGCTACCTGGAGGCCCACCATCCGAGGGACCTTCGAGAACGCCTCCGCGAAGCCGATCTGGTGTTGGGTTGCGTGGGGCCTTTCCACCTCCACGAGGAGGAGATATTCCGGGCGGTGGTGGAGACGGGGCGCGATTACCTGACCCTGTGTGACGACGCCGGCGTCACCGAGGAGGCCCTTTCCCGCCAGGAGCAGGCCGCGGCGGGCGGTTCCCGGGTGCTCCTGGGCTGCGGGATGGCCCCCGGGCTCTCCAACCTCCTGGCCCTTCGGGCTGCCTCCCTCCTTGACCGGGTGGAGCGCCTGGGATTCTTCTGGCGCCTCGAGGCGCTATCCTCCCTGGGGTCGGCCACCCTCCACCACCTGGCGCATTCCCTGGCCGGAAAGGCCAAGATCGTAAAGGGCGGCAGCGAGAGTAGGGTGCGGGCGGGGGGATGGCCGGAGATGGTGGATTTCCCGCCCCCCGCCGGACCCGCCGTTCTCTCCTTTTTGCGCCGGCCGGAGCCGCTCACCCTAACCCGGGCCGTGAAGGGAGCGGGAGAGGTCTTCTTCAAGGCCGGGATAGGAGGCAGGGCGGAGGATTTCCTGCTCCACGCGCTCTCCCGGTTAGGAGAGGAGGGCTATGCGGAGGTCCTGTTGAACCTCCTGGGGTTGACCGGCGGAAGGGCCCGGGGCGCGGCCGGGGAGGGGCGTTGCCCCACCTGCCTGCGGGTGACGGCGGAGGGTACCCGCGGAGGGAGGCCCTTCCGCGTCCACCTGGCTGCCGCCGGCGATTACTACCGGGTCACGGGGATGATGGTCGCGGCGTCCGTGTCGTGGCTGCGGGATCTCGATCCTCCTCCGGGCGTCTATTCCCCGGAAGAGGGGCCGGACCCCCTGCGGGCTCTACCCTTCCTGCGGGCCTCCGGGGCCCGGTTCTTCATGGCCGAGGAACCCTTGGCCTGAGGGCGCCGGGTTGGCGCGGAGGGCGGTGGCCGGCCCGGGTAGGGGCGGAGGAAAACACCCCTTTTAACCCGGGAGTCCCCGTTACGCGTCCCTGCCGCCGGTTGCGCGGGAGGCGGGAGTCTCCCGGCGCGACGTTACCTCGCCGCGCGGAGGCTGTTATAATCTTTAACCTGAACGCCGAGGAGTCGGAGGGAATGAAGCGAGGAGCGTGGCCTTGAAGATACTGGTAACCGGCGGCGCGGGATTCATCGGGTCCCACCTGTGCGAACGCCTGGTGGCCGAGGGGCACGCGGTCTGGTGCCTGGACAACCTGTGCACCGGGAGCACGGACAACCTGGAGGGCCTAAAGGGAAACCCCCTTTTCAATTTCATCCTGGCCGACGTGGCCGAACCCCTGACCCTCGAGGTGGACGCCGTGGCCCACCTGGCAAGTCCTGCCAGCCCGGTGGATTACCACCGCATGCCCGTGGAGACCATGATGGCCAACTCCATAGGCACTTACCAGGCGCTGGAAGTGGCGCGCAAGAACGGCGCACGTTTCCTCCTGGCCTCCACCTCCGAGGTCTACGGCGATCCCCTGAAGGTTCCCCAGGACGAGGAATACACCGGCAACGTCAACCCGGTGGGGCCGCGGGCCTGCTACGACGAGTCCAAGCGGTTCGCCGAGGCGCTCACCTCCACCTACCGGCGCCTCTACGGCCTGGAGACGGTCATCCTGCGCATCTTCAACACTTACGGTCCGCGCATGCGGCGGGAGGACGGGAGGGTGATTCCCAATTTCATCCAACAGGCCCTGGCCGGGGAACCGCTCACCGTCTACGGGGACGGTTCGCAGACCCGCAGTTTCTGTTACGTGGACGACCTGGTGGAGGGCATTTGCCTGGCATTGCGCAGCGAACGCGCCGCGGGGAAGGTCATCAACCTGGGCAACGACCGGGAGATGACCGTGCTGGACTTGGCCCACCGGGTAAAGGAGATGTTGGGTTCCGACTCGGAGATAGTGTTCCTGCCCCTGCCCCAGGACGACCCGCGCAGGAGGAAGCCCGACCTCGCGCGGGCCCGGGAACTCCTGGGGTGGGAGCCCACTACCGCCCTTGAGGAGGGCCTCCGCCTCACGGTGGACTGGTTCAGGCGCTGAGTTCTTTGGGGGAGGATGCCTTGGAGGAGCTGGATTCGCGCTACGAGAGGATAATCCGCCTGCGTTCCGACCCCTCCACCTTCTATGCCCTCCTGGGCATGAGGGTGGAAAAGCTGGAGGAGGGGCGGTCGTGCATGGCTCTCCCCGTGGAAAAGAAGCACCTGAACGCCGGCGGCGTGGTGCACGGCGGGGCCTTGGCCTCCCTGGCCGACGCCGCCATCGCTGCCGCCCTGGCCACCCTGATGGATCTCCAGAGGGAGAGCATGATCACCGTGGAGATGAAGATAAACTACCTGGCACCGGTGCGCGAAGGCTTGGTGCGTGCCGAGGGCGAGGTCATCCAGAAGGGGAAATCCATAGCCGTGGGCGAGGCCTGCCTTTACGACGCTGGCGGCAAGATGGTGGCCAAGGCCACGGCCACCTTCATGATCCGGCAACGGGCCTGAGTTTCCCGTCTCCACGTGGACCGCCCAGCCTGATTACCCGGCGAAGCACCCAGGTCCCCTCCTCCGGGTGATGGCTGAGCAGGTAAAGGTCTCCATCGTCGGCCCTTACCCGGAAGCACACCCTCCGCTCGCGGCCGCTCTCGTCCTCCTCGAACCAGCTTCCCTCGATGTCCATGACCGAGAATTCCCGCCCGCTGAGGACGAAACTCAGGGGCCTCTCGTCGGCCTTGAACCCGGAGTAACACTTTACCTGGACGGGGAAGTTGGCTTCCTCGGTCACGGGGTTCCAAGTCTCCATGATCTCGCTCAAAACCGCTCCCTCCGCTCCTGCGGTTACCGCGTCCGGTTCACCCGCGCAACAGCGTAATACAACACCTGGGCGGGGAGCGTCAACCCTTGGGGGAGGTCTTCCCCCGCAAGGACCGGGTTCCGACCCGGGAAGGGCCCTCTTCCCCGGGGGAAGGGGGCACGTTTTCCGGCGGGTCGAGTCGTTCAATCCTCACCGGGACCGGTACGGCCGGAGAGGAGGCCCTGCGCGCTTTCCAGCTCCTTCCCGTTGCCGAAATCGGCGGTGGTGAGCATGCCCTCCGGCTTTCCGGCGATGAAGTCCTCCACCATCTGGCGGGCGACGTCGTCGGAGTACTGCACCGGGGGGGATTTCATGAAATAGGCGGACGGGCCGATCAGGGCCCCCGAAAGCCCGCGGTCCATGGCCAGCTTGCAGCAGCGCACGGCGTCGATGACGATGCCGGCGGAATTGGGGGAGTCCCAGACCTCCAGCTTGAACTCCAGGGAAACGGGTACATCCCCGAACTCCCGTCCCTCCAGCCGGATATAGGCCCATTTTCGGTCGTTGAGCCAGGCCACGTAGTCGCTGGGGCCGATGTGCACGTCGTCCTTGTCGATGCTGTGGTTGAGCTGGGAGACCACGGCGTCGGTCTTGGAGATCTTCTTGGATTCCAGCCTCTCGCGTTCCAGCATGTTCATGAAGTCCATGTTTCCGCCGATGTTGAGCTGGGCGGTGCGGTCCAGGACCACCCCGCGGTCGTTGAAGAGCTTGGCCAGCACGCGGTGCACGATGGTCGCCCCGACCTGCGACTTGATGTCGTCTCCCACGATGGGGAGCCCATGGCTGCGGAAGCGGCCTTGCCATATCTCTTCCCGGGCCACGAAGACGGGTATGCAGTTCACCACGCCGCACCCCGCCTTGAGGGCCTCTTCCACGTAGAAGTGGGTGGCTTTCTCGCTTCCCACCGGGAGATAGTTGACGACCACGTCCACCCGGTGGCGAGCCAGGGTCTCGGCCACGTTCACTGGTTGGGAGGGATGTTCCTGGGCCACCTGGCGGTAGTACTTGCCGAAGCCGTCCAGGGTGGGGCCGCGGTAAACCGGCGCCCCGAGGTGGGGGACGTCGCTTATCTTGATGGTGTTGTTCCTGCCCCGGAAGATGGCCTCCGAGACGTCCCTGCCCACTTTGTCGGCATCCACGTCAAAGGCGCAAACGATCTCGATGTCCCGGATGTGGTAGGGGCCGATGCTCACGTGCATGAGGCCCGGGACCAGGTCGCCTTCCCGGGCATCGCGGTAGTACTGGATACCCTGGACCAGGGAAGAGGCGCAGTTGCCCACGCCTATAATGGCCGTCCTCACCTTTCCCATATGATCAACCTCCCTAACTCCCTATATTCATATCCCTTCGGGGATGGACTTTGCTCCTCTCCGACACCCCGGCCTTCAGGCCTGTATGGGCGTGGCCTTCTCCAGCGACTCTCCGTCCAGCAGCAATTTCTCACCCCCCTTCTCCCCCTTTCTCGGGGAGCCCCTTCCCCGTTCCCTTTCCAGCAAATATTTCCTCTCCTGCTCTATGAGCTCGTCCAGCCACCGGATGTCGCTGCGGAGCAGTTCCTGGCGGTGCCGGTAGAGCCCCAGGCGATAGCTGTCCGACTCCTTGTAACGGGATTTACCCGCCCCGGCCATTTCCTCGAGCCTCTCGGCGAGGTAGCTGCGGCGTTTCTCGAGCAGCCAGAGCCTTAATTCTGGTTCCATGTACTGGAAAAAAGCCAGCCGCAGGCTGAACTTGTCGGAATCGGTGATCTCCGAGGACTTGCCGGTTTCCTCCAGCAACTGGCGGAACATCTCCTCCCCCTTGGGGGTGATCCGGTAGACGTAACGGTTTCGGGCCTTTTCCTTCACCGTGTAGGCCCTTTCCACGGCGTCCTTGGCCTCCAGGCGCTTGAGGGCCGGGTAGAGGGAGCCGAAGCTTATCTTCCACAGGTGCCCCAGGAGGAAGGAGAGGCGCTTCTTGAGCTCGTACCCGTGCATGGGCTTTTCCTTGAGCGCTCCCAGTATGGCCAGTTCGAGCACCTTTACATCCTCTCCTTGCGGCGTTATTATCTTTTCCGTTGCCTGCCCTGCGAGATATCGTTGCGATATATCATATCGATATATCTTGTCGATATATTACATCAATTTCCCCCGGCGCGCAACTCACTCTCCTGTAATGCCGTCGAAGCCCGAAAGCACGCTCCCGGTCCGGGTCGGGAAAGAGGCCGGGCAATCCACTTCTTGTATGGCGGTGGGGATCCGGAAACATGCTGCCGACGCGGGTAATGTGGATGACGGTAGACTCTCCGGCAACCCCTAACTTCTGGAGGCTTATCCCCGGCGCCGGCGGTCCACCATGCGCTCCGGTGCGCGGGCCCGTTTTCCGCACCGGGTATAACCGGGCGGACCGGGCCTGGAAAAGGCCCCAAGCTGGCCTCTACCGGCCCGGGTAAATGGGCTCTCCCCCCGCTTTTAGCCGGGTGGGTTGGAGCAGAGAGCGGTCCCAGCGCTCGTCTCCTCCGCGGGCGGGAGCCGGTGACCCCCTTCTTTCGCCCGCCCGGCGGAAGGCCCGCGCCCGCGGAGCCCTACAGGCGACCGTAATTGCGGAGGTAGTCCTCTATATATCTCCTTACCTCGGAGGCGGGCCGGATGACCCCGAAATGCCCCTCGCAGAGGATGTCCGCCTCGAGTTCCAGGAGGAGGCGCATGGAGGCCGACCAGGCATCGAGGTCGGAGCCGAAGGAGGCGTAGAAGGGGCCGTGGATGTCCTGTCCGAAGAGGACCGTGTACAAGCCGTTGTTCAGGTAAAGGGAGATGGATCCCGGGGTGTGCCCGGGGGTGTGCAGCCAGCGGAGGGGAGAGGCCCCTCCGGAGAACTCCCCCTCCTCGCCGCGCAGGACCTCCCCGACCTGCAGGGGCTTGAGTTCCACGCCGTACCATTGGGCGGCGGTGCGCCTCCCGTCCCCCTCCAGCAGGGGCTGGGCGTCGAGCTCGTGGATCGCCGGCTTCACGCCGTATTTTTCCAGGAAATGGAAGGCACCTCCCGCGTGGTCGATGTGGCAGTGGGTGAGCACCACCAGGCCCAGGTCCTTGGGGGAGTAGCCGAGCTCCTCCAGGTTGCGGGCCAGGACGGGCGCGGAACGTCCCGCCCCGGCATCCACCAGGATGGGCCGGCCCAGGTCCACCAGGTAAACGCAACAGTCTTCCGGGGAGGTCATTTCGGGCCCCCCGACCATGTAAACGCCCTCGGTTATCTTGTAGGGTCTCATGCGGTTCTTCCCTCCTCGCCGTGGTCCCGGGGCTCCCGGGGAGACCCTATGCCGGCGGTCCGTCTTCCCCGTATTTCTTGGCGCAGCCCGGCCGTCCCCCATCTTCCCGCGGGGAGAGGGCCTGGTTTCTTTTCGGGCCCCCCGACCATGTAAACGCCCTCGGTTATCTTGTAGGGTCTCATGCGGTTCTTCCCTCCTCGCCGTGGTCCCGGGGCTCCCGGGGAGACCCTATGCCGGCGGTCCGTCTTCCCCGTATTTCTTGGCGCAGCCCGGCCGTCCCCCATCTTCCCGCGGGGAGAGGGCCTGGTTTCTTTTTACCACGCCGAGGCGCCGAGGGTAAGGGCCGGGGAGGGCACGGGAACCCTTCCCGCCGCGCCCTGCCCACCGGGGCGGATACCCGGGTCTCTCCGGGAGTGATTTACCGCGGCAAGGATCGTGGGGTGGTCAGGCGAATAAGCGGCGGCCATCTCCCCGGGCCGGGGAGGGCACGGGAACCCTTCCCGCCGCGCCCTGCCCACCGGGGCGGATACCCGGGTCTCTCCGGGAGTAATAAAATGGATGGGGGGACGGGGAAGCGACGCCGGGCTGTCTGGAGGCTCCGCCGGCCCGTGACGCTCCGTGGAGGCCCGGCTTACGGCGGTGGTGCCGGGGGAAGAGGAGGTTTGGCGGATGCGCCTGGGGTGCCATATCCAGATAAGCGGTGGCCTGCGCAAGGCGGTGGAAAGGGCCGTGGAACGGGGATGCGAGACCATGCAGGTCTTCGTGTCCAATCCACGGGGATGGAAACAGTCCTCCATTCTGCCGGCGGATATAGACGCCTTCCGGGACGGTTGCCGGGAGGCGGGAATCGAGCCGGTATTCGTGCATACCATCTACCTCATCAACCTGGCGGCCCCCGAGGGAGAGGTGAGGGAGAGGTCCATCGACGCCCTGGTCATGAACATGGAGGCGGCGGCCAGGCTGGGATCCTCCGCCGTGGTGACCCACCTGGGAAGCCATGGCGGTGACGGGGAGGAGGTGGGCGTCAGTCGGGTCGTGGAGGCGGTGGGAGAGGCGCTGCGCCGCGGGCCCGGGGGCATTCCCCTCCTTCTGGAGACCACGGCGGGTTCGGGGAACAGCGTGGGGCACCTTTTCGCGCAGTTGGGCGAGATAATCAGGGCCTTTCCGGGAGAGGAGAGGTTGGGGGTCTGCCTGGACACCTGCCACGTATTCGCCGCCGGTTACGAGGTCCGCACCCGCAAGGGGCTGGAGGAGACCCTCCGGGAGCTAGACCGGGAGGTGGGCCTGGAGCGTTTACGGCTGGTGCACGCCAACGACAGCAAGGGGGACCTGGGTTCCCGCGTGGACAGGCACGAGCACATCGGCGAAGGGCGGATCGGTATGGAAGCTTTTTCCATAATGGCCCGGCATCCGGTTTTACGCGAGCTCCCCTGGATACTGGAGACCCCGGAGATGACCGTGGAGCGGGACCGGGAGAACCTGAGGCGGCTGCGGGAGGCGGCGCGGAAAAGGACCCGTTGAGGGTAGGCGCCTTTTCGGCGCGGGCTTTCCCGGGAGCCCCTTCCGGGCGGCGACATTCGAGGTCGTAACGGTAAGGCGGCACGGGAGGTTTTACAGCGGCGCCCCGGAAAGAAGGGTATAAACCTCCCTTCCCTGCGGAGAGCCGCCGGCCGCTATTTTATGCCGGGCGGGGCGGGCGAGCTCCCCGCGGCTCCCCTCCGTGAAGGGCCCATGCCCCGGGAGAATGGGTGCTATTATTCTCGGGGGAGATCAAGCCCCCGCCTTGAGAAGCGAAATATAATAGAGGAGAAAGGACCAGGAAACATGGCCGTGGTTCACAAGCGCCTGCAGTTCGAGACGGAGGGCAACGCGCAGATCGTGGAGATAACCGGGGAAGTCTCCGCCCTGCTCCGCGAAACGGGCCTGCGCAGCGGGATCCTCAACGTTTTCGTCCCCGGGGCCACGGGCGCGGTGACCACCTTGGAACACGAACCGGGGGTATGCAGGGATTTCCAGGAGCTGTTCGATTTCCTGGCCCCCGTGGATCGCGATTATCATCACAACCGCAGGGGCGTGGACGCCAACGGGCACTCCCACGTCCGGGCGGGCCTGCTGGGCCCCTCGGTGACCGTGCCCTTCGAGGAGGGAAGGCCCCTCCTCGGCAGATGGCAACAACTGGTATTCGTGGATTTCGACGAGGTCCCCCGATCGAGGACCCTGGTGGTGACCTTCGTCGGGGAGTGAGCTGAAGCTCGAGGGCGGGTGTTTTCCGAATGCACGCTTTTCGTTACCTTGGCGGCATCCTCCACGGCGAGGAGGTCCCCCTCACCCGGGTGGCCGAGGCGGTGGGCACCCCGGTCTACGTGTACAGCCGGCGTACGCTGCGCGACCATTACCGGCGACTGGACCAGGCCTTCGCCGAGGTTCCCCACCTCATCTGTTACTCGGTGAAAGCCAATTCCAATCTGGGGGTGCTCTCCGTCCTGGCCGGGGAGGGGGCGGGTGCGGATATCGTCTCCGGGGGGGAGCTCTACCGGGCCCTCAAGGCGGGCATTCCGCCGGAGAAGATAGTCTTCGCCGGGATTGGCAAGACGGTGGAGGAGATGGCCTACGCCCTCCGCTCCGGGATCCTCATGTTCAACGTGGAATCGGAGGACGAACTGCTCCTCCTGGACCGGGTGGCGGGGGAGATGGGGAGGAAGGCGGACATCGCCCTGCGGGTCAACCCCGACGTGGATCCGGGCACCCACCCCTACATCGCCACCGGGATGAGGGAGGCCAAGTTCGGCATAGACATGGAGGAGGCCCTGGCGGTCTACGAGCGCGCGGCCGAGCTGGAGAACGTGCGCGTGGTGGGGGTCCACCAGCACATCGGTTCCCAGATAACCGAGGTCGGGCCCTTCCGGGACAGCCTGGAGAGGACCGGGGAGCTGGTGGGTTCCCTGCGGGGTCGGGGCCTGGATATCAGGTACATAAACATCGGAGGGGGATTCGGCATTCCTTACGACGAGGAAGAGGTCCCTTACCCCGTGGATTACGCCCGGGCGCTGGCCCCGCTGCTCAAGGAGCAGGGGTGCACGGTGATCCTGGAGACGGGGCGCTTGATCGTGGGAAACGCGGGCGTCCTGCTCACCAGGGTCCTTTACCGTAAAAAAAGCGGTAACAAGAGGTTCTTGGTGGTCGATGCGGCTATGAACGACCTCATCCGCCCCAGCCTTTACGGCTCCTTCCACCGCATCCTTCCCGTTGTGGAGAACCACCGGGAGGAAGAGACGGTGGACGTGGTGGGGCCGGTCTGCGAGTCGGGGGATTTCCTGGCCCGGGGCCGCTCCATGCCCAGGGCGGAGCCGGGGGAGCTCCTGGCGGTAATGAGCGCCGGCGCCTACGGCTTCGTCATGTCCTCCAACTACAATTCCCGCCGGCGGGCAGCGGAGGTGATGGTGGACGGAGGGGATTTCCTGGTGGTCCGCGAAAGGGAATCCCTCGACGACCTGGTGCGGGGCGAAAGGGTGGTGCCCTGAGGGTTCTCCCGCCGGAGGCACGGCAGTACGGTCGAAAGGGGGCGATGCTCATCGCGGCCAGGGAAGCTGACGTGGGCGTGGTGAACACCGGGAGGCGAGGAAATCCGCCGGATGCCCCCTATTTCGCCCTGGAGATGGAACCCGGGGATTCCGGGGGGCCGGTGTTCGCGGCCGCGGTTTGTTCCGAGGGAGAGACCCCCGAGGAGCTGGACATCCGGCGTTATGCCATGGGCCTCCTGCACGAGTTCTTCCGCCGGCGGGAGGAGGTGGTGAGATCCACGGACTACCGGGTTGTCCTGCGCAACTCCCTGCGCCACATCCACCGCCACATCGTGGAAAGCCACGGCGAAAGCGGTCTCGGGTTGGACTTCCTCTTGGTGCTGGCCGATGCGCAGCGGCTTTACGCCGCCCGCTGCGGGGAAAACGCCCTTTTCGTGCACAGCGGGGAGGAGACCGCCGCCCTTTTCGGCGGGTGGGAGGGAGAGGGCGGGCTTCTGGGTGACGCGGCAGGGGAGAGGATAGAGTTGGGCGAGGCGCCGGTGCACCCGGGCGACGTGGTGGTTCTTTGCAACCCCCCGGTGGCCCGGGTCATGGGGGCGCGGGATGTGGGCGTGATCCTCAGGAGGGCCCGCGATTCCCGCAAGGCCGCCCTCTTCCTCTCCGCCATCGCCGAGAGGAAGGGTGCCCAGGGCACTATGGTGGCCTTGGTCTGGGAGATGCCCAACTACCGGGGCGCAGCCATGCTCGCCGAGGAGGCGGCACAGGGGGAAGGGGCCGCGGCTTCCGGGGTTCTCCCGGAGCAGAAAGGGGAAGCGGAGGAGGAAAAGGAAGCCTTCGGGGAAGAAGAACACGCCGAGAAGGCAAAGAGGCAATGGTTGAGTAAATGGCGCCGGCGCAAGGAGGAGTGAACGACCGACTTCCAGTTATTTCCTTTTCTCCCACTTCTCCAGGTAGGCCACCTGGGAAAGCGTGGAGCCGGCCTCGATCTCGCCGCGCAGGCGGTTCTCCTTCTCCAGGACGTCCATGGCCCGGTTGGCCATCTCCACTACCTTGTCGCGCGGTATGACCACCACTCCGTCGTCGTCACCCACCAGCCAGTCGCCCGGGAAGATCCTCCTCCCCCCCACGGTCACCGGCACGTTTATCTCCCCGAAGCCCTTGGGCTCCCCGGCCGTGGGGGTGATGAGGCGGGCGAAGGAGGGGAAGTGGAGCCGCCTTATCTCCACCGTGTCCCGGATGGCCCCGTCGATGACCACCCCGGCCAGTTTCCTCTGGATGGCGCTGTGGGTGGCCAACTCCCCCCACAGGGCCGGCCCCACCCCGCCGGCGTCGATGACGATGACGTCCCCCTCCTCGGCCACGTCGATGGCCTCCACGGGCTTGGCCCAGTCGCCGGGGTAGGCCCTCACGGTAACCGCCGGGCCGGCCATCTTCATCCCCGGGCTGATGGGCAGGATGCCCTCCAATTCCCCGGAGCGGTGCATGGCGTCGGATACGTTGGGGGTGGAGACCTTGAGGAGCACCTCCCGCACGTTCTCCAGGCTGACGCGCTTGTACAGGTCGGTCTTCACTGCCTGGCCGGTGAGCATGGCCCGCTTGATCTCCTCCGCGGCGCGCCTGGCGTCCTTGCTCTTGATGATGGCCCCGCCCACGATGACGATGTCCGCCCCGCTCTCCACCGCCCGCGCCGCCGTCTCCGAGTTTATCCCCCCGGCGACGGCCACCGGGATGCTCACCGAGTTGGCCACCAGCCGCAGGCGCTCGAAGGGGTCCAGGCCCCGCATCTGCATGTCGATGGCCGTGTGCACGGCGATGTAGTGGGCGCCCGCCGCCTCCGCCGCCCGCGCCCGGTCCACGGGATCCCCCACCTCGATGAGGTCGACGACTATCTCCGCCCCGTAGTTGTTGGCCGCCTCCACGCACTCCTTCACCGTGGCGTCCGAGGCGGCCCCCAGGACGTCGATGATGTTGGCGCCGGCCTTGGCCGCGGCCTCCACCTCCGCCCTTCCGGCGTCCATGGTCTTCATGTCCGCCACGATGACGTGATGGGGGAAGCGCTCCCGGAGGGCCCGGACGGCGTTCAGCCCCTCGCTCTTGATGAGGGGGGTGCCGGCCTCTATCCAGTCGGCGCCGCCGGCTACGGCCTCCTCGGCGACCTTGATGGCCCTCTCCAGGTCCACGAAGTCCAGGGCCACCTGCAGGATGGGTCCTTTTATCCTCATGGCAGATTGATTATAGTACGGCGCCCCTTGCCGTGCTACCCGCGTGCCTGGGCGTTGCGGCGCCGCGGGAGGCGTTCACCGTGCACGGTGCCGGGGGTTCGGGGCGGAGGAGCCTGGGCCTTGATTTGGAAATCTTTACCATGGAGGGAAGGAGGGACCCGAGGGGATTTCCGCGGGGCCCGTATCCGCCGGGCCAGGGGCAGGCGGTTTCCGGCCTCCAGGGCGCCTTTTTCGGCCTCGCGGGATGCACGGCTGCCTTCCCGGCTGTTAAAATACCCTTACTTAACGGTTTTTCGCGCTGAGGACGAGAGGCGGCGGAGAGAAGATGTCGGAAGGCAAAAGGGCCGTGGTAGTGGGCCAGATAGGCTGCGGGACGGTTGGTTCCGGGGTGGTCCGCATCCTGCGGGACAACGCCTCCCTCATATCCCGGAGGGTGGGGAGGGAGATAACCGTGAAGCGCATCGCGGTGAGGGACCTCGCCGACCCCCGCTATGTGGAAGTGCCCGAGAGCCTGCTCACCACGGAGGCCATGGAGGTTATAGGCGACCCGGAGGTGGACATCGTGGTGGAGGTGATGGGGGGCATCGAGCCGGCCCGCACCTTCATCCTGGAGGCCATATCCCGTGGAAAGCACGTGGTGTGCGCCAACAAGGAGCTCATGAGCACCCACGGGGAGGAACTCCTGCGCGCCGCGGAGGAGAAGGGAGTGGACCTGGCCTACGAGGCGGCGGTGGGGGGAGGCATCCCCATCCTCATGCCCCTCAAGCAGTGCCTGGCCGGTAACGTGGTCAGCCAGGTCCTGGGGATAGTCAACGGCACCACCAACTACATCCTCACCCGCATGGGCGAGGAGGGCCTGGACTTCGCCGAGGCCCTGGCCAGGGCCCAGGAGCTCGGCTACGCCGAGGCCGACCCATCCTACGACGTGGAGGGGAAGGACGCCGCGGCCAAGCTGGCCATCCTGGCCTCCATGGCCTTCAACTCCCGGGTCACCCTCTCCGACGTGTACGCCGAGGGCATCACCTCCATCACCCCCGACGACATCTCCTTCGCCCGCGAGCTGGGCTACGTAATCAAGCTGCTGGCCATCGCCAAGGACGAACCCGACGGGATAAGCGTGCGCGTGCACCCCACCATGATCCCCGAACGCCACCCCCTGGCCTCGGTGCGGGACGAGAACAACGCCATCTTCGTGTCCGGAGACGCCGTGGGCGAGCTGATGTTCTACGGCAAGGGGGCAGGGTCCCTCCCCGCGGCCAGCGCGGTGGTGGGGGACGTGATCGCCATCGCCCGCAACATCATCACCGGGGGCAGGCTGGTGGGATGCACCTGCTTTTTCCGGAAACCCTTGAAGGACATGAAGGACGTGCGCAGCCGTTACTTCATGATCTTCGACGTGCCCGACCGGCCCGGGGTGCTGGCCAGGATCGCCGGGGTCTTCGGCGACAACCAGGTGAGCATCAAGTCGGTGATCCAGCACGGAACGGGCCGGGAGGCGCGCATCGTCCTGGTGACTCACGAGGTCAGGGAGGAGAACATCCGGGCCACGGTGAGGGGGCTGGAGGGCCTGGAGGAGGTCAACCGCGTGGCCAGCCTCATCCGCGTGGAGGACCCCGGGGAGGGATGAGGGGTCCCGGCGGTGGAGTTGGAAGGCCGGACGGCCGGAGGGCACGGCGGTACCGAAGGCCGTCATTTTCCGGAATACCCGGTGGTTTTACGATGATCGTGCGCGAAGCGGCATGCCCGTGAGCGGCCCATCCACCAGGTCTTGTGGGAACCGGGAAACGGGGATGGCCGGAGGGCGGGGGGCGATCGTGGGCCAGGGGGGCGGGATGGCGGCGTGGGACGCGGAGGCGAAACCCGGGCCGGATCAGCGGAGCCCGCTCCCGCGGGAGGCCCGGGTGCCTTGCGGCGGGGATCCGGGGAATTCGGGTCACGGGAAGCCAGTCAGGGAGGTCGTGGAGCTTGAACGAGGAATGGCGCGGCGTGATAGAGGCCTACAGGGAATTCTTGCCGGTCACGGACCAGACCCCCGTGGTGACCCTGCTGGAGGGGAACACCCCGCTCGTGGAAGCGGAATATATCGGCCGCCAGCTGGGCATACGGGTCTTCCTGAAGTACGAGGGGTTGAACCCCACCGGTTCCTTCAAGGACCGGGGGATGACCGTGGCCGTGTCCAAGGCCCTGGAGGAGGGAGCCCGCACGGTCATCTGCGCCTCCACCGGCAACACCAGCGCCTCGGCGGCGGCCTACGCGGCCCGGGCGGGGATAACCTGCGCGGTGATCATCCCCAGGCAGGCCATCGCCCTGGGGAAGTTGGCCCAGGCCCTCATACACGGGGCCAAGGTCATCGCCCTGGACGGCAACTTCGACCAGGCACTGCAGATGGTGCGCCTCATCGCCCGTGATTACCCCGTGGTGCTGGTCAACTCCATCAACCCCCACCGCATAGAGGGGCAGAAGACCGGCGCCTTCGAGATATGCGATGCCCTGGGCCGGGCTCCTGATTACCATTTTATACCAGTAGGGAACGCGGGCAACATAACCGCTTACTGGAAGGGCTACCGCGAGTACCGCGAGGCGGGGAGGGTGGATTCCCTTCCCCGCATGATGGGTTGGCAGGCGGAGGGGGCGGCGCCCATCGTGCGCGGTCACGTGGTGGAGAAGCCGGAGACCGTCGCCACGGCTATCCGCATCGGCAACCCCGCCAGCTGGAAACAGGCGGTGGCCGCGGCGGAGGAATCGGGCGGGCGCATAGACATGGTCTCCGACGCGGAGATATTGGAGGCCTACAGGCTGCTGGCCGAACGGGAGGGCATCTTCGTGGAGCCGGCCTCCGCCGCCTCGGTGGCCGGGCTGTACAAATCCTTCCGGCGCGGCGACCTGGAACCCGGTTCCCTGGCGGTATGCGTACTGACCGGGCACGGGTTGAAGGACCCCGACCTGGCCATGAGGACCGTGGAGGAGCCGGAGCCGGTCCCCGCCGACCTGGACGCCGTGCTGGAGAGGCTGGGTCTCTGAGGCCGCCGAGTGAGGGACGCTCGCCACGGCAACGGCTCCCCGGTCCCGGGGCGGGGATCCCGTGGGGTAGGAGGGGCTTGATCGGCGGGAGGTGGAGATGAAGTTCGTCGTCCTGGTGCCGGACGGCGCCGCCGACCATCCGGTGACCGGCCGCGGCGGCGTCACGCCGCTGGAAGCCGCCAGCCTGCCCAACATGGACTTCCTGGCCGAGAACGGGATCTGCGGCACGGCAGTCACCGTGCCGGAAGGGATGCCGGCGGGAAGCGATGTTGCCAATTTTTCCCTCATGGGCTATGACCCCAGGGAATACTACTGCGGTCGCGGACCGCTGGAAGCGGCCAGCATGGGGGTGCACCTATCGGCGGACCAGGTGGCCTTCCGCTGCAACCTGGTGACCGAGGAGGAAGGCCGGCTGGTCGATTACAGCGCCGGCCACATCCCCACCCAGGAGGCCCGCAGGCTGATCCGCTTCCTGGACGACAGGCTGGGAGATCACTATACCGCGTTCCACCCCGGGGTGGGATACAGGCACCTTCTCGTCCTGCGGGGACTGAAGCACCTGGAGGACATCTGCGTCCCCCCTCACGACGTCGTGGGGCGGCAGATCGAGGAGATCCTCCCCCGGGGTCCGGGCTCGGAACGGCTGCGCTCCCTGATCAGGCTTTCCCGGCGGTTGCTGGAGGACCACCCCGTGAACTGGTGGCGCCGGGAATGCGGGCTGCGGCCGGCGAACATGATATGGCCCTGGGGGCAGGGACGATCGCCCCAACTCCCGCCCCTGAGGGAGAAGTACGGCCTTTCCGGGGCGGTTATCACCGCCGTGGACCTGGTCAAGGGCCTGGGCCTCCTCGCCGGGATGGAGGCGGTGAACGTCCCCGGCGCCACGGGTTATTACGACACCGATTACGAGGCCAAGGCCCGCTACGCCCTCCATGCCCTGCGGAGGGTAGACCTGGTGTACGTGCACGTGGAGGCTCCCGACGAGGCGGGGCACGAGGGCAACTGGGAAGCCAAGGTGGAGGCCCTGGAGAACTTCGACCGCCATGTCGTGGGCGCCGTGCTCGACGAATCGATCCGCCTGCACGAGGAGTTCCGCATCCTGCTGGCGCCCGACCACCCCACCCCCATAGAGGTGAGGACCCACGTCCCGGAGCCGGTGCCCTTCGCCCTTTACCTGGCGGGAGAGAGCCGCGACGCGGCACGTGCCTTCAACGAGCGCGAGGCCCTGAAAGGCGCCTACCGGGACGTCCCGGCATGGGAACTCATGGATATGCTGGTCAGGGGGTAAGCCGGCCGGGAGCCTCCCACAGCGGGGCTTGCCTTATAATGTAAGCGTAGGAGCGGTGACCCGCCCGGCCGAGGTGTTTTCCCGGGCCGGGCGGCCTCGAAGGCAGACGGGAAGTGTCGGAGTTGTCGTCGAAGACCTATCCGGTCAAGAAATCTCCGGTGGTGGTGGCCCACATATCCGACTTCCACATCGGGTCCTACCACTTCGTGGCCAACCTCATGAACCGCACCATTCACGAGCTCAACGAGCTGCGCCCGGATATCGTGGTGGTGACCGGGGACCTGACCAACGAAGGATTCCGCCAGGAATACCTGACCGCCAAGTCCTACCTGGACAACCTGGAATGCGAGAACATAGTCATCGTTCCGGGAAACCACGATTCCCGCAACGTGGGGTACCTCCACTTCCAGGAGCTCTTCGGCCCCCTATTCCGTTGCCTGGAATACGAGGGGGTCTTCATCATGGGAGTGGATTCCAGCGAGCCGGACCTCGACGACGGCAAGATAGGCCGCGAGAAATACGGGTGGATAGTGAATAATTTCCAATCCACGGAGGCTTTCAAGATCTTCGCCCTGCACCACCACCTGCTGCCCGTCCCGGGAACCGGGAGGGAGCGCAACATCGTCTATGATGCGGGGGACATCCTCGAGCTGTTGATATACGCCGGGGTGGACCTCGTGCTCACCGGCCACAAGCACGTCCCTTACGTGTGGAGGCTGGAGGACATGTACCTGGTGAACGCCGGGACCATATCCTCCCTGCGCTTGCGGGGCCATACCAAGCCCTGCTATAACCTTATCGAAATCCGCGAGAACGACGTGAGGGTCCTCCGCAAGTACCCCTTCGGGGGAAGCGACGTCATCGCCCGGTTCGGAGCCGGGGCACGAGAGACCCAGCGGGAACTGTCCGGTGTTGTCCGGGAGATAATAGGGACGGATATCTGAGGCCCGGGCGTGTTGGCCGGTGGCCGTGTATGCCGGACAGGCGGCCCGGCCGGGTATGGGTACTCGGGAAGCATGATTCCCGGTACGGGAGGAAGAGATTCACGCCCCTTTCCTCGCCAGAGGAAGGCCCGAGAGAAAGCCGCCGGGGACCATTTCGGCAGTCGCGGAAGGTCATGCGGCGGAAGGACCCGGGTGGGGAAGGACTCGGACCGGAACCGGTTTCACGCCCGGGCCGCGTCCCTGGAAGCCTGCCGAGCGGTCGAGGAAGGGTCGCAGCTCCCCTCGGAAAGCCAGTCGAGACCGTGTTGCTGCCTGGTTAGGCCGTTTCCGCCCGCCGGGTGGTAGGCGGGAACCATCGAAAACCGGTAGGCGGGTACGAGCCGCGTCGCCGGTGGTGCGGTTGGGGTGGAGGCGATGAGAAGAGCCCTTTTCCTGGTGGACGGCGAACACCATCCCTCGGCCATCCTGGATGCCGTGCGCCAGCTGGAGGAGGGAGAGGGCCTGGTACCGGTGGGCCTTTTCTTCCTGGGCGGCACGGAGAAGGTGTCCGACCTCGATGCCCTCGCCTCGCCGCGCTGGGAACTGGTGGTGGCCGGCGATCTCCCCGCCGGGCTGGCCGCCTGCGTAGACCGGCTGAAGCCGGAGGTGGTGGTGGACCTGAGCGACCTTCCGGTGCTGGATGCGGGGACCAGGCTGTCATTGGCCTCCGTGGCCCTGGCCCACGGGGCGACCTACCGCGGGGCGGATTTCGAGTTCCGTCCTCCCCGCCGGGAGAGGATACTGACCGGGCCGTCCTGCGCGGTCATCGGCACCGGAAAGCGGTGCGGCAAGACGGCGGTATCCGCGGAGATGGCCCGCTGCCTGAGCGCGTGGGGTTACCGTACGGTGGTGGTGGCCATGGGACGGGGCGGCCCGCCGCAGCCCTACCTGGTGGACGGGAGGGGCGTCGACGAGGCCTTCCTCCTCGGCGAGCTTTCCAAGGGTCTCCATGCCGCCTCGGACCATTACGAGGACGCCCTGGTCACCGGGCTGACCACCGTGGGTTCGCGCCGTTGCGGCGGCGGCATGGCCGGGCAGCCCTTCGTCACCAACTGCGCGGAGGCGGCCCGCCTGGCGGAGAGCCTGGGGATGGACGCCGTGATCATGGAGGGGAGCGGCTCCAGCATCCCTCCCGTGGAGACGCGGGGCGCCCTATGCGTGATCAGCGCCGCCCAGGACCCGAGGGATGCCCTGGAATACCTCGGCCCCTACCGCGTCTTGATTTCGGACGGGGTTGTAATTACAATGGCAGAGGAACCTTTCGCTGATCCCCGCCAAGTGTCATCGTTGCGCGAAAGGATAAAGCGTATAAAGGACGAGATATTAATCATAGAGACGGTTTTCAGGCCTCATCCCTTGAAACCCATAGGCGGAAAGAGAGTGTTCCTTGCCGCGACCGCTCCGCCCGAGGCGGGGGACGTTTTGCGGGATTACCTGGAGGAGGAGACGGGTTGCAGGGTGGCGGGGATGAGTTTTAACCTCAGCGATCGCGGGGCGTTGAGGCGGGAGCTGGAGGAGGCGCAGGACGCCGAGGTCTTCCTGACCGAGCTCAAGGCCGCCGCCGTGGACACGGTGGCCAGGTACGCAGAGGAGACGGGAAGGGAAGTGGTATACTTCCACAATCTTCCGATTCCGGCGCGCCCGGGCGAGAGGTTGGAGGACTTCTTCCGCGCCGTCTGGGAAAGGGTGCTGGAGAGGACATGAAGGGAAAAGAGGAGAAGAGCGCCAAGAGGATAACCGTCCTCGACGAGGAACAACACCGGGTGCCCTTTTCCAAGGGGCTGACGGCCAACGCCATCATGGCCTCCGGCCTGGCGCCGGGCACGGCGTACCTGGTGGCGGCGGAGATCGAGGACCTCCTCGTCCGGGAGGGAAAGCTGGAGGTCAAGATCCGCGAGCTGCGCGGCATCATCTACGAGACCCTTTTGAGGAGGGCGGGCAAGAAATACGCGGAGAACTACTCCAGGTATATAAGTTTCAGCAGCCTGAACAAGCCGCTGGTGGTGCTTATCGGCGGTTCGACGGGGGTGGGAAAATCCACCATCGCCACCATGATCGCCAACCGCCTGAGCATCGTGCGCATCGTGTCCACGGACGCCATCCGGGAGGTCATGCGGGCCTTCTTCTCCCGGGAGCTCATGCCCACCATCCACACCTCCTCCTTCGACGCGGACACGGCCCTCATACATCCCCTGCCGCCGCACGTGGACCCGGTGGTGGCCGGGTTCCGGGAGCAGAGCCTGTCCGTACTGGTGGGGGTGAGGGCGATCATAAAGCGGGCCCTGAACGAGGGGACGCACATCATCATCGAGGGGGCGCACATCGTCCCGGGATTCATCGCCCCGGAACAGTTCCCGGAGGCCTTCATCGTGCCCCTGGTGATCAAGGTTTCCGACGAGAGGATGCACAAGGACCACCTTTACGTGAGGGGGGTGGAGACGCAGGGCACGCGCCCCTTCCAGCGCTACATCAAGCACTTCGAGAACATCAGGAAGATACAGGATTACATCCTCCACATGTCCGACATCACCGGGGTGAAGGCGGTGGAATGCGTGGACCTGGACACCACCGTCTCCGAGGTGGTGGAATACATAATCAACTCCGCCTACGATATGGCCCGCAGGGAGAAGCTGCTGGTGGAGGCGGGGAACATCGTCTGACCCGATGCGTTTTCCCAGGAGCGAACCCCGGAGACGCCGCTGGGGGCGGAGGTAGGCGAGGAGCCGGCCCGAGGAGCCCCGAGGCCGGCGGCGGTATCCCTTCCCCGTGGAGGGGGAAAGAAGGAGTGGCGGAAAGGCAGGAGCATGTCGCGGTCGAGCGGAGGAAGGAGATGAAACTGTTCCTGGACACGGCCAACGTGGAGCACATCAGGGAGATCAACGAGTGGGGGGTTCTTTCCGGGGTGACCACCAACCCCTCGCTGGTCTCTAGGGAAGGGCGCGCCATGCGCGAAGTTTTGGAAGAGATTACCAGAATAGTCAAGGGGCCGGTGAGCGCGGAAGCGGTCAGCCAGGACACGGAAGGCATGGTGAGGGAGGCCCGGGAACTGGCCTCCATCGCCGAGAACATAAACGTCAAGATACCCATGACCCCTCAAGGGCTGGCGGCGGTCAGCCGATTAAGCAAAGAGGGAATCAAGACCAACGTCACCCTGGTCTTTTCCGCCAACCAGGCCCTTCTGGCCGCCGCAGCGGGCGCCACTTTCGTCAGTCCCTTCGTGGGGCGTTTGGACGACATCGGCAATAACGGCATGGCCGTGGTGGAGGAGATCGTGGACATCTTCGACACCTACGACATCCCCACGCGGGTCATCGCCGCCAGCCTGAGGCACCCCATGCACGTGGTACAGGCGGCGCGGGCCGGTGCGCACATAGCCACCATCCCCTACGAGGTGATGGTCAAGATGGTGCAGCACCCGCTGACGGATATAGGGATAAGGAAATTCCTGGAGGACTATGAGAAGATCAGGAACCTTTGAGAAAGAGGCTTTTGAGAACCGGCGCGCTACGGCGCCGTAATCCCAGCGAAAAGGAGGTGAGAAAGTGGAACAGACTCTGGACAGAGCCAAGCTGGAGTCCATGCTCCTGGTGGATCTCCAGAGCATGGCGAGGGAAATGGGCATGACCGGCATCACCGGCATGCGCAAGCAGGAGCTCATCGAGAGCATCCTGAGCCGCCGGGTTGAGGAGGAAGGCCTTTTCATCCGCACCGGGATACTGGATATCCTTCCCGAGGGCTATGGCTTCCTGCGTACCAGGGGCTACCTGCCCAGCGAGGACGACATCTACGTGTCCCTCTCGCAGATAAGGCGCTTCCATCTCAAGAGGGGCGACGAGATCCAGGGTCAGGTGAGGCCGCCGAAGGACAGCGAGAAGTACAACGCCCTCCTGCGCATCGAGAAGGTCAACGGCGACAACCCCGAGGTCTGCCGGGAGCGTAAGCAGTTCGAGCAACTCACGCCCCTCTTCCCCCTGGAGAGGCTCCGCCTGGAGACCCCCAATGGGGAGGTGGCGCCGCGAATCATCGACCTCATCGCCCCCATCGGCAAGGGCCAGAGGGGACTCATCGTGTCGCCTCCCAAGGCGGGCAAGACCACCATCCTCAAGCAGATAGCCAACAGCATCACCCACAACAACCCTGAGGTGAAGCTGATCGTGCTCCTGGTGGACGAGCGCCCAGAGGAGGTCACGGACATGGAGCGCTCGGTGAAAGGGGAGGTGATAAGCTCCACCTTCGACCAGCCCTCCGACAACCACATCCAGGTGGCGGAACTGGTGCTGGAGAGGGCCAAGCGGCTGGTGGAACACAACCACGACGTGGTGATCCTCCTGGACAGCATCACCCGCCTGGCCAGGGCCTACAACCTGGCCACGCCCACCAGCGGGAGGATCCTCTCCGGTGGCGTGGACTCCACGGCCCTCTATCCGCCCAAGAGATTCTTCGGGGCGGCGCGCAACATAGAGGACGGTGGCAGCCTCACCATCATAGCCACCGCCCTGGTGGAGACCGGTTCCCGCATGGACGAGGTCATCTTCGAGGAATTCAAGGGCACCGGCAACATGGAACTGCACCTGGACCGCAAGCTGGCCGACAAGCGCATCTTCCCGGCCATCGAGATAGACAAGTCCGGGACCCGCAAGGAAGAGCTGATCATGGAGCCGGACGAAGCCCAGGTGGTCTGGAAGCTCCGCCGCGTCCTGCATGCCCTGGACCCCAGCGCGGCCATTGAGCTGCTCATCGACAAGATCCGCAGCACCAGGAACAACCAGGAGTTCCTGAACGAGATAGCCAGGTCGCCCATCTCCTGATACGGACCTGGGGGCGGCCGGTTTCCCTCGGCCGTCGCCGGCCGGATAGACCCCGGATCTTCCCCTCCGGGAAGACAGGCGAAGACCTTGGAGGGAAAAGGGGCGTTTTTGCGCCCGTTCCCGCCCGGGGAGGTCGGCGCGCGGGAAGGCGGACCGCCGGGGGCCGGCCGCGCTCGGATGGCGGGCGTGCAGGTTGCCCGCCGGGAGGCCGGCGGAAGGTAGGCGCCGTTAAGCCGTCGCGGTCTCCGGTCGCCGGGGGGCGGGCGGACCGGTGTCCGGAAGGGACGGACACCGAAGGGGAGAGGTGCGTGACCTTCAGGCAGGCGCTCCCGCTCCTGTTCAAGCGCGGCGGGCACTGCTATACTTTAGGGTCGTGAATTAATAGGGAGGACGCGGAGGATGAAGAAAGGAATACACCCCGAGTACGTGGAAGCGACGGTGACCTGTTCCTGCGGGAACACCTTCAAGACCCGCTCCACCAAGCCCGTCCTGCGGGTGGAGATATGTTCCCAGTGCCACCCCTTCTATTCCGGCAAGCAGAAGTTGGTGGACACCGGGGGGCGGGTGGAGCGCTTCGAGAGGCGCTACGGGAAGGCGAGGCCGCAGCGCAAGAAGAAGGGAGCGGAGAAGGCGGAAGGATGACCCTTTCCGCTTCCCGCTTCTCCGTCCCATGGAGATGAAGGACCACCCCCGCGCCTCCGCTCCCGCCGGGCCGCGGCCCGGGAAGGGGGACACCGCGCGCATCGGTGGACAGGCCCTCATCGAGGGCGTCATGTTCCGCGGGGGCCGCTTTTGGTCCCTGGCCGTGCGCAGGCCGGATGGTTCCATATATTCCCAGGTGTACGCCCTGCGTTCCTTCCTCGTACGCCACCCATCCTGGAACCGGCCCTTCCTGCGGGGTTTCTTCATCCTCGGGGAGAGCCTGGTCCTGGGGTGGAGGGCCCTTTCCCTCTCCGCCGACCTGGCCCTGGAAGAGGAAGGGAAGGGCGGGGGAGGCCTGGGCGCGCTGGAGAAGGCGGCTTCCTTCCTGCTGGCCCTGCTCCTGGCGGTGGGCCTGTTCATCGTCCTTCCCACCTGGCTGGCGCCCCGCCTCCTGGACCCGGGCGCCCCGGTGTGGGCCTGGAACCTCCTGGAAGGCGGCATGCGGGTGGTCTTTTTCGTGCTCTACCTCGTGCTGGTCTCCTTTTCCAGGGACATGCGGCGGGTATTCCAGTACCACGGAGCCGAGCACCAGTCCATTCACCTCCTGGAGCACGGTTACCCCCTGGAACCGGAGTTCGCCCTCCGCGAGGGCACCGACCACCTGCGCTGCGGGACCTCCTTCGTACTGCTGGTCCTGGTGCTGACCGTGGCCGTCTATTCACTCCTGGGACGGCCCGTCCTCTGGGTGCGTGTCCTGGAGAGGGTGGCGGTCATCCCGCTGATAGCCGGCATCTCTTATGAGATAATGAGGTACGCGGAGAAAAACCGTTCGCCCTGGATCGAGCCGCTGGTGGCTCCCGGACTGGCCCTGCAGAGGCTTACCACCCGGCGGCCGGACAGGGAGCAGGCGGAAGTGGCCGTGGCCGCGCTCAAGGCGCTCCTGGAGAAGGAAGGGGGCGCGGGAGGGGAGGACCATGACCTTCCTGGAGAGGCTTGAGGACCTGGAAAGGACTTACCAGGAACTGGAAGAACAGCTCGCGCGCCCCGAGGTCTATGGCGACCGGAGGCGCTACGCGGAGCTGGCGCGCAGCCATGCCGAGCTCTCCGAGGTGGTCTCCCTGCTGCGGGAATACCGCCGTTGCCTGCAGGAAGCCGCGGAGGCCCGCGAACTCCTGAAGGAGGAAAGGGATCCCGAGATGCAGGATTTCCTGCGCGACTCCCTGCGGGAGGCGGAGGGCCGCGCCGGGGAGCTCGAGGAGAGGATAAAGGTCCTCCTCCTGCCCGTGGACCCGCGGGACCGCAAGGACGTCATCATGGAGATCCGCGCCGGGGCGGGAGGCGAGGAGGCGGGGCTGTTCGCCGGCGACCTGTACCGCATGTATACCCGCTACGCCGAGCGCCGGGGGTGGAGGACGGAGCCCCTTTCCTCGAGCCCCTCGGAGCTGGGAGGCTTCAAGGAGGTCATCTTCTCGGTGCGCGGGGAGGGCGCCTACAGCCGCTTGAAATTCGAGTCCGGCGTGCACCGGGTGCAGCGCATCCCGGTCACCGAGTCCGGGGGACGCATCCACACCTCCACGGCCACCGTGGCCGTGCTCCCGGAGGCGGAGGAGGTGGAGGTGGACATAGACCCCGCGGACCTGCGCGTCGACGTCTTCCGTTCCACCGGACCCGGGGGGCAGTCGGTGAACACCACCGATTCGGCGGTGCGCATAACCCACCTGCCCACCGGGGTGGTGGTCACCTGCCAGGACGAAAAGAGCCAGCTGCAGAACCGCGAGAAGGCCATGCGCATCCTCCGTGCCCGCCTCCTGCGCATGGAGCAGGAGAGGCAGCGAAGGGAGCAGGCCGAGGAGCGCCGTTCCCAGGTGGGGACCGGGGACCGCTCGGAACGCATCCGCACTTACAATTTTCCCCAGGGAAGGGTCACCGACCACCGGATCGGGATGACCCTCTACCGCCTGGAGGAGGTGCTGGACGGGGACCTGGACGAGTTGATCGAGGCCCTGGCCACCGCCGACCGGGCGGAGAGGCTGGCGGAGATGGGTGGCGTTGAGTGAGGAAAAGAGGTACGCAAGGGCGGAGACCCGCCCGACAGCCGAGGTCCCCGCGCTGCTGAACTGGGCCGCGCGCTTCCTGGAGCGCCGCGGAGTCCCCAGGCCACGCCTCAACGCGGAGAGGCTCCTCTCCCACTGCACGGGTCGTTCGCGCGTGGAGATCTACGCTTACCCGGAGAGGCCGCTGCGGCGGGAGGAGAAGCGGGCCTTCGTGCGCGCCGTGGTGCGGAGGTCGCGGCGCGAGCCCCTGCAGTACATCACCGGGACGGCCGTCTTCCGCTACCTGGAGCTGACCGTGGATCGGAGGGTCCTCGTTCCCCGCCCGGAGACGGAGATGGTGGTGGAGAGGGCCCTGGCCTTGCTCCGGGAGAGAGGGGGCCATCCCCTGACAGTGGACGTGGGGACGGGGAGCGGGTGCATCGCCCTGTCCCTGGCCCGGGAGTGCCCGGCCGCGGTGGTGCACGCCACGGACCTCGACCCGCGGGCCCTCTCCGCGGCCCGCGAGAACGCCCGCCGCCTGGGCATGGAGGGGCTGGTGCGGTTTCACCTCGGGGACTGCCTTTCCGCCCTACCCGGTGACCTGGAGGGCAAGGTCGACCTCGTGGTGAGCAACCCCCCCTATATCCGGGAGGAGGATTTTCATGCCCTGCCCCCGGAGGTCAGGGAGTACGAACCGCGTTCCGCCCTGGTGGCCGGGCCCCGGGGGACGGAGGTGCACGAGCGGCTTCTCCGGCAGGCGCCCCGCTGGTTGGCCCCCGGGGGGTGGTTGCTCATGGAGGGCGGCGAGGACCAGGTGGAGGGGCTGGCGGAACTCGCCCGGGCCCTGGGTTACGTGGAGGTGAAGGTGCGCGAGGACCTCAACGGGCGCCCGCGCATGGTGGAGGGCCGTTTGACCCCGCGCTGGGCCATTACCTAAAATATTTGGGTCGTGGAAGGAAAAACCCGGCAAACGGAAGAAGCAGGATAGGGGAGGTGAGGCCTTGAGCGCGGGAAGGCGTGGAGGGAGGAAGATCCAGCGCCTGTCCATGGTCCTCCTGATCCCCTGTCTCCTGGCCTGCTGGTCGTTCAATGCCGCCGCGGCCGACGCCGTCAGCGAGAAAAAGGAGCAGGCCAAGGCGGTGGAGAGGCAGCTCAACGCCCTGCAGGCGGAGTTGAACCGGCTGACCTCGGAACTCAGCCAGACGCAATCCAAGATCGCCTCCCTGGAATCCAAGATCCAGGCCAACCAGGCGCAGCTCACGGCCGCCGAGGCTGAGCTGCAGCGCTGGAAGAAGATCCTTTCCGACCGCATGGTCGCCATGTACAAAGAGGGGAACGCCACCGCCCTCGACGTCCTCCTGGAATGCGAGGATTTCGATACCTTCGTCCACTCCTACGATTTCATGTCCCGCATCGGCAGCCACGACGCGGAGGCCATCGCCGCCACCCGTTCCCTGGTGGCCGAGGTCCGGGCGAGGCGGGCGGAACTGGAGGAAGCCCGGGCCCAGTACCAGGCCTATTACCGTAACCTGCAGGACCAGCGCGCCTCCATCCAGAGCAAGCTCAACGAGCAGAAGGCCATCCTGGCCGGGCTGGACCGGGAGGTGGCCGAGCTGCTCAGCTCCCGGTACCGGGGGACGGGAGGGGGAGGAGGGACCTGGAACATCGGGCCGGTGAACGGCCTGTACTTCCCCGTGGCCGGCCCCCACAGCTACGTGAACGACTGGGGGGCTCCCCGCTCGGTGGGCCGGACCCACAAGGGTTGCGACATCATGGCCGCCTACGGGACGCCCTGCGTGGCCATAACCAGCGGGGTGGTGGAGCAGCGACGGGGAGGCAACGCCGGGTTGTACATCGCCCTGCACGGCGACAACGGGCACCTCTATTACTACATGCACCTCCAGGGCTTCGCCGCCTCCGGGCGTGTGGCCGCCGGCCAGGTGATCGGTTACGTGGGGGACACGGGTAACGCCCGCGGATGCCCCCACCTCCACTTCGAGTGGCATCCCAACCACGGGGGACCGGTCAACCCCTACCCCCTGCTGGTGGCCATCGACCGCTGATCCGCCCTCGGCAGCGATAGAAAGGTCAACGCGCCCCTTCTTTCCATAATATGGAAAATTATTCCCACCCCCGAGCGCGTGGGGAGCAAGCGGCGGGGCCTCCGGCGGCGACCCGGCATGGAGCCCCTCCTGGCCCACTGCCCCTGCCCCTCGGTCTTGGGAACCCCGGTCGCCGTGAAAGGCGAGGCGTGGGAGGTTAAGGTCTCCCGGCGGACAGGCGGTGGCGAATGCTTCGGAGGACGTGCGCCTCGACCGCGGAAAGGGGGAGGTTGGCGCGCCGTCACGAACCCGTCACCGGGCGGTACCGCCCGGCTTGATCCCCGCCAGCGCGTGAAGGCGCTCCATGTCCAGGTGTTCCCCGATCAACTCGCGCAACCTCTGGAGCTTGCTCTCCTCGTGGGTACGGGCGCTGCGGATGATCATCTCCGCCCGCTCCGCGGTGGTGAAGGTGTCCGTCCCCACCAGGATGACCGGTATGCCCATCTCCTCGGCCTTTCCCAGGATGATGCTGGAGGGATAAAGATTGCCGGTTAGTATGAGGCAGCTGGCGCCCGCCTCCATGGCCGCCAGCTGGATGTCGCTGCGGTCGCCCCCGGTCACCACGCAGTAATTGCGGCGCTTGCGGAAAATGGAGAGGGCGTGTTCCTGGCTCATGGCCCCTACCACCAGGTCCTCCACCATCACCCCGCCGCATTCCTCGCCGCAGAGCATCTTGCCGTCCAGGAGCCTGGCCAGGTCGGCCACGTTGATGGAGGCCAACCTCCTCTCGTGGGGAAACACGCCCAGGACCGGTATGCCCCGTTTCTCCAGGAAGGGCACCAGGAGCTCGCGCACGAAGCTGTCCCGGTTGGCGGGGACCATGTTATAGATGACCCCCAGCAGGGCCTCGCCGAAGCGGTCGCGCGCGAAGAGGACGTTATCCGCAAGGTAAGCGTCGTTGAAGCGTTCCACCAGGATGACCGGGACCCGCAGGGCCGGCACCAGCTCGAAGGCCGATATCCCCAGCATCCTTCCCTGCAGGGAGGTGTAGGCGCCCTGGATGAGCACCAGGTCCTTTCCCTTTTCCACGCGGGACAGGGCCTCCCGGACGCGGGAGAGCATGTCGCCGGCCTCCCCCTTCAGGGCCTCGTTGACCAGCTTGGGGGTGAGCAACACGGGGCAGATGTCGGAAAGGTCCTCCTCCAGCCCCAGGGTGCGGCGCATGAAGGCGGCGTCCTCGTCGGTGACCGTTCCCGCCTCCTGGTGGTAGCGGTGTCCCAGTGGCTTCATGTATCCCACGCGAAGCCCCTCCTCCCGGAGGCGCATCCCCAGCCCGATGCACATGGTGTGCAGGCCGGCGAGGCCCTGCTGCGAGCTCAGGTAGAGGTAAACCATTTCCCTCACTCCTTGAGTACTATCCTGGCGTCGGCGGCCAGGCAGCCCTTCCCTTCCTCCAGTACCCGCAGGGGGTTTATGTCCATCTCGGTTATCTCCGGGAAGTCGACCACCAGCTGGCTGATACGCAGGATGCTCTCCACCACCGCGTCGATGTCCGCGGCCTTCTCTCCCCGGGCGCCTTTGAGCAGGGCGTAGCTCTTGAGCTCCCGGAGCATCTCCGCCGCTTCCTCCTCGCTGACCGGCGCCAGGCGGAAGCTCACGTCCCCCAGGACCTCCACGTAGATGCCCCCCAGCCCGATCATGAGCAGGGGCCCGAACTGGGCGTCGCGGCTCATGCCCACGATCAGCTCCCGGGAAGGGGGAAGCATCTCCTGGACCAGGACCCCCCAGATGGAGGTGGCGGGCACGAACTTGCGTGCCGCGGAGGTCACCGCCTCGTAGGCGTTGATGAGCGCGTCGGTATCCCGGATGTCCACCACCACGCCTCCCACCTCGGTCTTGTGCAGGATGAGGGGAGAGGCGATCTTGACCACCACCGGGTAGCCGATCTCCCTGGCCGCGCGGATGCATTCCTCCAGGCTGGTGGCCAGGCGGGTGCGGGCTACCGGGAGCCCGTATGCGGCCAGCACTTCCCGGGCTTCCACCTCCACCAGTTCCTTGCGGCCCTGGGCCAGGACGGCGTCGAAGGTCTCGCGGACTTTCCCCCGGTCCACGTCGAAGCGCACCAGCGTCCGCCGGGGCCGGTGGAGGTAATCGGTGTATTCCCGCATGGCCCGCAGGGTCCTCACCGCCTCTTCGGGGAACCGGAAGTTGGGTATGCCGGCCTCTCGGAGGATCTCCTCGGCCCGGGCGGACTCCTCTCCCCCCATGAACACGGCGAAAATCGTTTTCTCCGCCCCGCGAGCCTCCTCGGCCACCACCCGCGCCGTCTCCTCCACCTCGGTCATGGCCTGGGGGGTGAGGATGACCAGGAGCGCGTCCACGCCGGGGTCGGGAAGGACCGCCCTCACGGCCAGGCGGTAGCGCTCCGGCCCCGCGTCGCCAAGCACGTCCACGGGGTTGTACACGCTGGCCGCCTCGGGAAGTCCCTCGCGGAGGGCGGTAGCCGTCTCCTCCGAGAGGGAGGCCAAAACGAGGCCGCTTCGCTCCAGGGCGTCGGAGGCGATGATGCCCGGCCCACCGGCGTTGGTGATCACCCCCACCCGGGGACCGCGAGGGGGCGGCTGGGAGGAGAAGCCCCGGCAGAGCATGAAGAGGTCCTCCACCGTCTCCGCGCGAAGGGCCCCGCACCTGCGGAAGGCGGCGTTGTAGGCCTTCTCCGAGCCGGCCAGGGTGCCGGTATGCGAGGACACGGCCCGCGCGCCTGCCTGGGTTACGCCGGCCTTGAGGACGATGACCGGCTTGCTACGCCCCACGCGGGCGGCCACCTCCAGGAAGCGCTCCCCGTCCTGTATTCCCTCGAGGTAGGCGGCGATCACCGAGGTGTTGGCATCTTTTTCCAAGTCCTCGAGAACGTCGCTCTCGTCCACGTCCATCTTGTTCCCCAGGCTGATGAAGCGGGAAAAGCCAAGGTGGTTCTCCACCGACCATCCCAGGACGGCGGTGCACAGCGCGCCGGACTGGGACATGAAGGCCACCTTTCCCTGCAGAGGGGCGCGGGTGGCGAAGGTGGCGTTCAGGGGGGTGAAGGTGTCCGCCAGGCCCAGGCAGTTGGGCCCCAGCACGCGTATGCCGTGCCGGAGGGCCGTCTCCCGCAGCTCGATCTCCCGGCGGTAGCCCTCGCGCCCCGCTTCCTTGAACCCCGCGGTGATGATCACCGCCGCCCGGACGCCCCGCTGGCCGCACTTTTCCAGGATTTCGCGGACCGCGGGCGCGGGCACGATGATCACCGCCAGGTCCGGGGTCTCCGGGAGGTCGGCGACGCTCGGGTAGCAGGGCAGGCCCAGCACGGAGGCGTGATTGGGGTTCACGGGATACACCTGGCCGGGAAAGCCGGAGCGCACTATGTTTTCCAGGACCACGCGCCCCACCTTGCCCGGTTTCTCCGAGGCCCCGACGACCGCCACCGAGCGGGGACGGAAAAAAGCTTCCACCCGACCTCTCCCTCCGGACGCTTCCGACGGCTCCCTGCTTCCGCTCTCCACCGCGACGGGGGCTTCCGTCGCCCGGCACCCCCGGTGGACCTCGCTTGTTGTCCGCTGGCCCAAGTCGTTGTCCGCGGACCTCGGCCCTTGGACCCTAATTATTATATCCATGCCGGCACGCTCCTACCCCTCACGGGATGAATGGCAATAATTTACACTTGGAGACATCCCGCGGCGCGGCCGGCGGCGGTGCGGCCGATACCCGGTGCCCTGACCGGGATCCCGGCCGTGCCGGGCCATCGGGCGGTCGAGCGCGGCGGACACGGGGGCGCAACTTTCCGGGCAATGCCGCATCGTTGCGGCAAGCTTTCGCCGTTGCTGTATCGTTACCGTAGGCGCTTTTGGGATTGAAAAGTATCGAGAGACCACCCTATCAACCTGGCAAACCAGCACCTTTTTTGACTGCCGTCCGGGGCTGTCTTATAATAACATTCCGTTATTCCCGGAAACCGCCGCGAATGGAGATGGACAGCCATGCAGGATGATTTCCGGCCCAGCATGCCGGGCGATTACCGCGAGGAGAAGGAAGGCGACATCGTCCTCACCGAGGAGGGCATGAAGAGGCTCCAGGAGGAACTGGACTACCTGAAGAACGTGAAGCGCTGGGAAGTGGCCAAGCGCATCGAGCAGGCCAGGTCTTTCGGGGACATCATGGAGAACTCCGAGTACGAGGACGCCAAGCACGAGCAGGCCTTCGTCCAGGGCCGCATCGTGGAGATCGAGCGCATCCTGGAGAACGCGCGCATCATAAGGGAGGAAGAGATAGACCTCGACGAGGTGGCCCTGGGGTCCACCGTGTACCTGGAGGACGTGCAGAGGGGCGAGGAGATGAGGTTCCGCCTGGTGAGCGCCGCCGAGGCCCGGGGCGGGCGGGACTGCCTTTCCGACCAGTCGCCGGTGGGCAAGGCCATCCTGGGACGCAGGGCGGGAGAGGTGGTGGACGTACAGGTCCCCTCGGGAATCATCCAGTACCGCATCCTGCGCATAGAGAGATGACCGGGTCCGCAGAGATGAATCCCCCCGATGGCCTCTCGATCCACCCCGCCTTCCGCGGCGAGAGCGAACAGGTCATAAGGCGCCTCGAAAAGCTCGAGGAGTGGAAGGCCAGGGGCGTGGAACCCTACGCCTGGAGATATCCCCGTCGCGACACCACGGAGGGGTTGCGGGATAAATTCCATGATTTGGAAAACGGCGCGGAGAGCGGATACCGGGCGTCGCTGGCCGGCAGGCTCATGGCCGTTCGTCGCCACGGGAAGGCTTCCTTCGCCGACCTGGAGGACGGATGGGGAAGGATCCAGCTCATGGCCGCAGTGGATTCCCTGGGCGGGGAGGGATACCAGCTTTTCCAGGAATTGGATATTGGCGACTGGGTGGGGGTCGAGGGCCCGGTCTTCCGGTCGCGCCGCGGGGAACTCACGGTGAGGGTGGAGGAATTCACGCTGCTCTCCAAGAGCCTTCGCCCCTTGCCGGAGAAATGGCACGGCCTGAAGGATGTGGAGCTGCGCTACCGACAGAGGTACCTTGACCTCCTGGTGAACCCGGAGGTGAAGCGCAAGCTGCTGGTCCGGGTGAAGACCGTCAGGGAGGTACGCCGCTTTTTGGACGACAGGGATTTCCTGGAAGTGGAGACCCCCATGCTGCATCTCATCCCCGGGGGCGCGGCCGCCCGCCCCTTCGTCACCTACCACCACGCCCTCGGAGAGGAGCTCTACCTGCGCATAGCGCCCGAGCTCTACCTGAAGCGGTGCCTGGTGGGAGGGCTGGAGAAAGTCTACGAGATCAACCGCAACTTCCGCAACGAGGGCATCTCCTACAAGCACAACCCGGAATTCACCATGCTCGAGTTCTACTGGGCCTTCGTGGACTATCTGGACCTGGCCTCCTTCCTGGAAGAGATGCTCTCCGAGGTGGTGGTGCGCGTCATGGGCACCCTGAAGTTCACCTACCAGGGGAGGGAGATAGACTTCACCCCTCCATGGAGGAGGACCACCCTCCTGGAAGCCGTATCCGCGGCCGTGGGGGAGAAAGTGGACTCCTCCACTTCGCCGGTCAAGTGGAAGGAACTGGCAGAACGCCATTCCGTTCCGCTGGAGGAGGGATGGGGACCGGGAAAGGTGGCCACCGAGCTCTTCGAGAAGCTGGTGGAACCCGAACTCTGGGAACCCACCCTGGTCATGGATTATCCGCGCGAGGTCTCTCCCCTGGCCCGCGCCCACCGCTCCGATCCCTTCCTCACCGAGAGGTTCGAGCTCATCGCCGCCGGGAGGGAGCTGGCCAACGCCTTCTCGGAACTCATCGACCCCCTCGACCAGCGGGAACGCTTCGAGGAGCAGGCCAGGCGGAGGGAAAGCGGCGACCAGGAGGCCCACCTGGTGGATCACGATTACCTGCGGGCCATGGAGTACGGCATGCCCCCCGCCGGCGGCCTGGGATTGGGCATAGACCGCCTGGTGATGATCCTGACCGACTCCCACTCCATCCGGGAGGTCATCCTTTTCCCCCACCTGCGGCCAGTATGAGCCCCGCCCTGGCGCGGTCCGCGCCGCCTTCCCGCAGCGCGGTGCGGGTGGTTTCCGTCACGCCGCCGGCCTCGCCCTCCCTTTGCCCTGGTCCATGGGCAAAAAATCGCCCCCTTGGCTCCCCGGGCCTTCCACCTTCCGGAGGTCAAGGAGGCGGGGCAGGGCGTCGATCCTGAGATAAGAAGGGGTCCCTCGGCTGCCGCCCGAGGCGGGCAAGGACATGACCGATGCCATGGCGAACCGTCTTTGAAAAGGATATAAAAGGTGTGATAATTAAGGTGAGCATGAACTGATTTGGAGGGATAGGAAGTGTTTCAGAGATTCTCGGACCGGGCGAGGCGGGTGGTGGTCCTGGCCCAGGAAGAAGCCCGCATGCTCAACCATAACTATATCGGCACGGAACACCTGCTCCTGGGGCTCATCCAGGAGGGCGAGGGGGTGGCCGCCAAGGCACTGGAATCCATGGGCATCAGCCTGGAGGCGGTCCGGAACCAGGTGGAGGAGATCATCGGCCGCGGCAGCACCGCGCCCACCGGGCACATCCCCTTCACCCCACGGGCCAAAAAGGTCCTGGAGCTCTCCCTGCGGGAGGCCCTGCAGCTGGGCCACAACTACATCGGCACCGAGCACATCCTCCTGGGTCTCATCCGCGAAGGAGAGGGAGTGGCCGCCCAGGTCCTCACCAAGCTGGGAGCCGACCTGGACCGGGTGCGCAACCAGGTGGTCCAGCTCCTGACCGGGGCTTCCGCCGCTTCCCGGGAGACCTCCCACGCCGGCGAGCCGGCTCCCCAGGGCAACCTCCTCCTGGACCAGTTCGGCCGCAACCTCACCCAGCTGGCCATGCAGAACAAGCTGGACCCGGTCATCGGCCGGGAGAAGGAGATAGAGAGGGTCATGCAGGTCCTCTCCCGCCGCACCAAGAACAACCCGGTGCTCATCGGGGAGCCGGGAGTGGGCAAGACGGCGGTGGTGGAGGGATTTGCCCAGAAGATCGTGAACAACGAGGTGCCCCAGATCCTGGCGGGGAAGCAGCTCTACACCCTGGACCTGGGAGCCCTGGTGGCCGGTTCGCGCTACCGCGGCGACTTCGAGGAGCGCCTCAAGAAGGTGGTCAAGGAGATCCGCAGCCGCGGGGACATCATCCTCTTCATCGACGAGCTGCACAACCTGGTGGGCGCGGGCGCCGCGGAGGGGGCCATCGACGCCGCCTCCATCCTCAAGCCGGCCCTTGCCCGGGGGGAGCTGCAGACCATAGGGGCCACCACCCTGGATGAGTACCGCAAGCACCTGGAGAAGGACGCCGCCCTGGAGCGGCGCTTCCAGCCCATCCTGGTGGAGGAGCCCACCGTGGAGCAGACCATCGAGATCCTCAAGGGACTCCGCGACCGCTACGAGGCCCACCACCGGGTGGCCATCACCGACGGGGCCCTGGTGGCGGCGGCCCGGCTGGCCAGCCGCTACATAACCGACCGTTTCCTGCCGGACAAGGCCATCGACCTCATCGACGAGGCGGCTTCAAGGCTGCGCATCCGGGCCATGACCGCTCCGCCCGACTTCCGGGAGCTGGAGGAGAAGCTGCAGAAGGTGCGCCAGGAGAAGCAGGCGGCCATCGCCGCCCAGGAGTTCGAGAAGGCGGCCAGCCTGCGGGACCGGGAGAAGGAGATCCTCGAGGAGATGGAGCAGCTGGAGGAGGATTGGAAGCTGCCCCTGGGCTCCCACCAGCTCCAGGTAACCGAGGACGACATCGCCGACATCCTCTCCTCCTGGACGGGGATCCCGGTGAGCCAGCTCACCGAGGAGGAGAGCAGCAAGCTCCTGCGCATGGAGGAGGAGCTGCACAAGCGCATCGTGGGCCAGGACGAGGCGGTGCGGGCGGTGTCCCGCTCCATCCGCCGGGCGCGTTCCGGCCTCAAGGATCCCAAGAGGCCCAGCGGTTCCTTCATCTTCCTGGGCCCCTCCGGGGTGGGCAAGACGGAGCTGGCCCGCGCCCTGGCCGAGTTCCTCTTCGGGGACGAGTCGGCACTCATCCAGATCGACATGTCCGAGTACATGGAGAAGCACGCCGTCTCCCGCCTGGTGGGGTCGCCACCGGGATACGTGGGCTACGAGGAGGGAGGGCAGCTCACGGAAGCGGTGCGCCGCAAGCCCTTCAGCGTGGTTCTCCTGGACGAGATCGAGAAGGCCCACCCCGACGCCTTCAACATGCTCCTCCAGATCCTGGAGGACGGTAGGCTGACCGACTCCCAGGGCCACAAGGTGGACTTCCGCAACACCATCGTCATCATGACCTCCAACCTGGGGGCCAGGGACATAAGCAAGGGCACCCCCCTGGGCTTCACGGCCAAGAAGGAGGGAGGCCTGGACTACGAGAAGATGAAGGAGCGGGTGCTCTCGGAGCTCAAGAGGACCTTCCGCCCCGAGTTGCTCAACCGCATCGACGACGTCATCGTCTTCCACGAGCTCAGCCACGAGCAGATCAAACAGATCGTGGACCTGCTCATGAAACGGGTCAAGGACCAGCTGGCGGAGCAGGACATGGAGCTCATCCTCTCCGACGACGCCAAGGAGGTCCTGGTCAAGGAGGGATACGACCCGGTGTACGGGGCCAGGCCCCTGCGCCGGGCCATCCAGAAGCTCATTGAGGACCCGCTCTCGGAGAAGATCCTGGCCAAGGAGTTCCAGCCCGGTTCCACCATCCTAGTGGCCACGGACGGGGAGGGCCGCATAACCTTCGAGAGGGTCCAGGCGCCGGAGAGCGGGGCGGACATCGTCCAGCTGACCTGAAAAGCGACCTCGAGGGCCGTATCCGCGCATGCTTTTTAGGCGCGCGGGCCGGCCTTTTATCGTGCGTGGACGGCGCCGGGCCTCCACCCCGGGCCTCAGGCCAGCGCCAGGGACAGCGCTAAGAGGACGAGGAAGGCGAGGGATTCCATGACGCCCGAGCGCGTTCCCCGGTGGGTGAAGTGGTAGAGGCCAAGGGCGAGGTAGACGAGGGAGACCATGGCCAGCCAGCCCCTGGCCGCCAAGTGCGTTCGGCGCCAGGAGGGCGAGGTATGCCTGCGGCGTGCCTCCCAGGCCAGGTAGGTCAGGAGCATCACCCACAGGGAGAGCGCCATCTCCGCCAGGCCGGATTTCCATCCCTCAGTGGCCAGGTGGTATGCCGCCACCCGCAGGTTGAAGAGGACGTACACGGAGAGCAGGACGACGACCGCCGTGACCGCGGCCCTCTCGCCGGACCCCGTCCATTTCCGCCCTCTCATGGACCTCACCAGGGATATTAAAGCAGTTGGGCCACCCTTCCGTCCCCCCTCCCCCGCCGTCCGGGGCGCGGCCCTCCCTTTGCATGGTCCGGCGCCCCGCCCTCCTCTTTCCGGGAGGGGGGAGCGGTGGGGGGACCGGTGTTCGGCCCGCCCCCCGGTGGCGGGCGACATCTGCCGCTTGCCGCCTCCCACAGGGTGCCCGCTCCACGCTGGGACACGTGGGGCGAGGGGATGGGCCACGGCAGCCGCAGCGGCCGCTTCCCGCCGGACCGCGGGACTTGACACCGGCAGCCCCTATAATGCGGATAGCGGCGAGTCGGTCGGCCGGTGGCGAGGTGAGCACGGAGGCGGGATGGGTTTGCATCGTTGAAGGGGGCTTGTGAGCCATATGGCATGGAAGGTCGCATGGAAGGCGGCGCACCCGGGGGGGAGAAATTCCGGATGAAGGCGGAAAAGGCTTTTTACGTGTGCTCGGAGTGCGGGGAGGGCTCGGCGCAGTGGCTGGGACGCTGCCCCGCATGCGGCAGCTTCGGGACCATGGCCAAAGAGAGCCGGGAACCTCCCGGGCGCCGTTCCGCGCTCTCCGCGGCCCGTCCCCTGCGCATGGTGGAGCTGGGTGACGAGGCTCCCCGGCTGCGGGTAGGGATCCCGGAGCTGGACCGGGTGCTCGGTGGAGGGGCGGTCCCGGGTTCTCTGGTCCTCCTGGGAGGAGAGCCCGGGATAGGAAAATCCACCCTCTTGCTCCAGGCGGCGCATGCCTTGAGCGCGGGAGGGGCGAGGGTGCTCCTGGTGAGCGGTGAGGAGTCCGCCTCCCAGATCGCCTCCCGAGCCCGGCGCGTCGGCTGCCTCCACCCGGAGCTCTACCTGCTGTGCGAGACGGACCTGGGAAGGGTGGAGGAAGTGGTCGGCGACCTGGAGCCCCGGGTGGTGATCCTGGATTCGCTCCAGACCGTGCGCTGCCCGGAGGTGGACTCCGCCCCGGGAGGCGTGAACCAGATGCGGGAGAGCGTCCTGCGTCTCCAGGTCCTGGCCAAGGAGAGCGGGGCAACGGTTTTCCTGGTGGGCCATGTGACCAAGGAAGGACTCCTGGCCGGGCCCCGCCTCGTGGAACACATGGTGGACTGCGTCCTCTACTTCGAGGGCGAGCGTTTCGACTCCCTGCGCGTCCTGCGGGCGGTGAAGAACCGCTTCGGCTCGGTGAGCGAGGTGGGCATCTTCGAGATGACCGACGGCGGGCTCCGGGAGGTGGAGGACCCCTCCCGTCATTTTTTGGACCGGCGTTCCGGGCCGGTATCCGGCACGGCGGCGGCGGTGGTCATGGAAGGCAGGCGACCCCTGGTGGTGGAGGTGCAGGCCCTGGTGGTGCCCTCCAAGCTCCCCGCCCCCAAGAGGGTTTCCACGGGCATAGACCAGCGCAGGCTGGCCATCGATGTGGCGGTGCTGGAGAGGAAAGGCAGGATAAAACTGGATGACCGGGACGTTTACGTGGGCATTTCGGGAGGCCTGCGCATCGTGGAGCCGGCCCTCGACCTAGCGGTATGCGCCGCGGTGGCCTCCTCGCGACGGGACCGGGCCCTGCCCGCGGGTACGGTGCTGGTGGGGGAGGTCAGCCTTACGGGGGAGGTCAGGCCGGTGTCCAGGATGGAGGAAAGGCTGCGGGAAGCCTCCCGCCTGGGCTTCACCAGGGCTTTTATCTCCGCCGGGTCGCAACGGCATGCCCGTCTTTCGGGTATGGAGACCGTCGAGGTGGAGGACGTGAGGGATGCCCTCGTGCGCCTGGGAATCCATGCGCAGGACCGGTGACCGGGCAAGCCGCGCCCGTTCCTCCTCCCCCACCCGCCTTGAATAGAAGCCCGTTTTCGGATCCCCGGAGGTTCAGGGATCGAGGCATGAAAAGGCAAGAAGCCGCCTTGGCCGGCGAGGCCTCCTAAGAGGGTGCGTCGTGTCCGGTTGCCGGATGTGCTGGCCGCGCATCGAGAGGCGAATGACAGCGAAGATGCTGTACCTTTTGGACAGGCGCTTTTGGGGTTGAAGGGATAATGCAGCGTTTCCGCAGGCACTTTTGAGGTTGAAAAGGATGCCGTATCGTTTAAGCAGGCGCTTTTAAGGTTGAAAAGGATGCCGTATCGTTTCCGCAGGCACTTTTGAGGTTGAAAAGGATGCCGTATCGTTTCCGCAGGCGCTTTTAGGGTTGAAAAAGGCCCCTGTTTTTCCGCCCTCTCGAGGTGTGATATAAATGTTCTAGTAATCCTGCCTCGCCAAGCCGCATCCGAAAAAGGGTACCATGGAAGGATACAGGAAGGACCGGGATTTCCTCCACCTGCTGCGCCTGATCGCCCCGGGCACCGAGCTCCGGGAGGGACTGGGGCGCATCATCACCTCCCACCTCGGGGCGCTCATCGTGGTGGGCGACGACGAGAAGGTCATGGAGGTGGTCAACGGCGGGGTGAACATCGACTGCGAGTTCACTGCTGCCAATTTATACCAGGTGGCCAAGATGGACGGAGCGGTCATACTCGACGAGGATTTAAGCCGCATACGTCTCGCCAACGTGCACCTGGTCCCCGATCCTTCCATACCTACCTCGGAAAGCGGGACCCGCCACCGCACCGCGGAGAGGGTGGCCCGGCAGACGGACAAGCTGGTCATCGCGGTTTCCGAGCGCATGGAAAGAGTTACCATGTACAAAGGGGATTGGAGCCACGTGGTCCTTCCGGTGCGCGTACTCATCAGCAAGGCGAACCAGGCCCTGCAGACCCTGGAGAAGTATAAGTCGCGGCTGGACCAGGTCTCGGCCACCCTGAGCGCCCTGGAGTTCGAGGACCTGGTCAGCCTCCAGGACGTGGTGAGCGTCCTGCAGAGGGCGGAGATGATGCAGAGGATCGCCGAGGAGATAAGGGTCTACCTGGCCGAGCTGGGGGTGGAGGGCAGGCTGGTAGAGCTCCAGCTCGAGGAGCTCATGACCGGCGTGGAGAGGGAGAAGAGAAACGTCATCCGCGACTACCGGCCGGAGGGGGGAAAGACGGCGGAAGCCGTGGAGCGCAGCCTGGGCCTGTTGAGCGAGGAAGAACTGCTGCATCTCACCAGCGTGGCCCAGGCGCTCGGCTATTCCGGGGTTCACGACGAGTTGGACCTGCCGCTCAGGCCGCGTGGATACCGGCTCCTGGAGAGGATCCCGCGCCTCCCCAGCTCGGTGGTGGAGAGGCTGGTGAAGAACTTCGGGGACCTGCAGAGCATAATGCAGGCCTCGGAGAAGATGCTGGAGGGTGTGGAAGGAGTGGGGAGGGCGCGCGCCCGGGCGGTAAAGGACGGTCTGCGGCGCATCGCCGAGGCCTCCCTGGTGGAGAGGTACGCCTGACCGGGGTGCGCGGAAAAACGGCCCCGGAGAACACGATTCATGTACATGGTAAAAATTAACAATTAGACGCGTTTGACACCGGGAAAAACGCCCCCCTATAATTAATTAGGCCCTTTAACGGAGGTCGTCAGATGCGGGAAGCCGATTGCGCGGAGTTTCAGAAGACGGTATCCGAATACCTGGTTCGCAATCGAAGCATCCTGGACGTCATGACCAAGCTTCAGGACGCCGCCACCAGGGTGAACCGGGCGTTGGCCAAGACGGTTACCTCCTGCGGTTGTCTGCGCATCGAGGCCAGCAAGCAGGAATTGCCGGCCGATGTAAGTTTTTCCCATGTAGCCAACTACGTTAAGAGCCACATCGAGGGTAAACTCTGCCCCAACTGCGCGGACGTCATCGAGACCGAACTGGGTAACGCGCTGTTCTACCTGGCGGCCATCTGTTGCCTGCTGGATCTGGATTTCAAGAGTGTCCTGGAAAGGGAGAACGACCGGATAAGGACCCTGGGAGTTTACAGCCTCACCTGATCGCGGCGGAGATGCCGCGGTGGCTGATTTCCGGGTTCCAGGGCTTGAGACGTAGCGCATGAGGTACCTGGCCGAAAAGTCGTGAGTCCAGACCCCAAGAGAGCCACCCCGTTTCCACGAGGTCACCGAGGCATGGAAAGGGCTGGGCCACTCGGTATGTCTGGAGAGGTGATAGGAATGTTCAAGGTAGGAGACGTGGTCGTTTACCCCCAGCACGGAGCGGGCATCATCGAGGAGTTGACCGAGACCATGGTGGAAGGCGAGAAGAGGACCTATTTCGTCCTCCGCATGTGCCAGGGGAACCTCAAGGTGATGGTACCCGCGGACAACACGGAAGAGGTGGGCCTCCGTAGGGTTATAAGCAAGGAGGAAGTGAACAAGGTATTCGAGGTCCTCAGCGCGGAGTGCACTCCCATGCCCAGCAACTGGAATCACCGTTACAAGAAGAACCGGGACAAGCTGCGCAGCGGGGACATCTTCCAGGTGGCCGAGGTGGTCCGCAACCTTACGGTCAGGGACATGGAGAAAGGGCTTTCCTCCGGCGAAAAGCGTATGCTGAACCAGGCGCGCGAGATACTGGCCAGCGAGCTCATGTACGCGGTGGAGGTGGAGGTCGACGAGGCCTTGCGCATGATCGAGGAGGTCTTCACCTCGTCTTCCTGACCGGGGAGCGGGGTGCTAATATTTTCTTGTCCGCCTCGTACCCGACTTCTGATCATCGGTTTCATCCGCCGGTGAGGGGGACGGATTGGTCGATGTAAAAAGCGAGGAAAGGAGGGTTGCCTCACCCCGGAGGGGAGAAACGGTTTCATGGTAGTCCTGATCGTCCGGCTGATATTCATGGTCGTCGGGGGAATCGGGGGCTACGAGCTCGGGGAGCTGATGGAGCGGTCCTACCTCCAGAACCTGGATCCCACCTATTCCATCATCGGCTTCATAGTGTCCATCATCGTCTGCGTGGGACTGGGCTTCGTCATCGGTGGGGCCGCCGGCAGATACACCGCCAAGCTGCTCAACCGCTTCGAGGTGGCCATCCAGGACATCCCGGGTACCGATCTGCTCATGGGCGCGGTGGGCATCATCGCCGGCTTCCTGATCGCCTTTTTGCCCTCGATGATCCTCTTCCGCTCCTACCCGGGATGGGTTTTCGCCCTCATCCTTTACGCGGTGTGCGGGGTCATCGGCTACATCGTGGCCGTGCAGAAGAAGGACGACCTGATCGCCCTCTTCCGTCCCTCCCGCCATTACGCTTCCCCGGAAGAGGAGAGGAAACCGGCAAACGCCCGTATCCTGGATACCAGCGCCATCGTGGATGGCCGCATAGCGGACATATGTTACACGGGGTTCCTGGAGGGCCAGCTGGTGGTCCCGCGCTTCGTCCTCAACGAGCTCCAGGCGGTAGCGGATTCCGAGGACCCGCTGAAAAGGAACCGGGGACGCAGGGGCCTGGAGGTCCTGAACGCCCTGCAGCGGCAGGAACACGTGGAAGTGCGCATCGAGGAGATGGATTTCCCCGAGCTCTCCGGCGTGGACACCAAGCTGGTGGCCCTGGCCAAGGCCCTGAACCTCCCCATCATGACCACCGACTTCAACCTCAACAAGATCGCGGAACTCCAGGGGGTGAGGGTCCTAAACGTCAACGAGCTGGCCAATTCGTTGAAGCCTGTGGTCCTTCCCGGGGAGACCCTTACCCTGACCCTCATAAGGGAGGGGAAGGAGCCCGGCCAGGGAGTGGGCTACCTGGACGACGGGACCATGGTGGTGGTGGAGGGCGGAAAGAAGTTCATCGGCAAGGAGGTTCGTACCGTGGTCACCAGCACCCTGCAGACCGCCGCGGGGAGGATGATCTTCGCCTCCATGGGGAACCGTGAGCGAGGGGGATAGGCGGGCCGCGAGAAGGCGGGGCGGGGCGCGGTCCGGTCGGAGATCAAGGTGGCCGGAAGGAGGGTTGGCTTGGGCGCAACCCGGACATCAAGCGGGAATACAAGCTCCCCCAGGGGGGAGGCCGAGTTGCCCGGAAGGAGGTTGGACCGGGAATGAAAGCCGGCGCCGTGGTGGCCGGGGCGGGAAAGGGAGAGAGGGTGGGCCTGCCGGAGGGGAAGCAGTTTCACAGGCTGGCCGGCATCCCCGTCCTGGCGCGTTCCCTCCTCAACCTGGAGGCGGTGGAGGAGATCCAGGAGATAGTCCTGGTGGTCAACGCGGAAGAGATCAGGCGCGCCGAGGAAGAGATCGTTTCCGCCTACGGCCTGAGCAAGGTGAGCATGGTGGTGGCGGGCGGGGAGTACCGGCAGGAGTCGGTGTTCAACGCCCTGCGTTCCATCTCCCGTCCCGTGGATTACATCGTTATCCACGACGGGGCGCGCCCCTTGGCCACCCCGGGGCTTTTCCGCCGCACCCTGAAGGCCCTGCGCGACGCGGAATGCGAAGGGGTCATCACCGCCGTACCGGTGGTGGACACGGTCAAGGAGGTGGAGGGGGGTTGGGTGTTGAGGACCCCCGACCGGCGGCGCCTGTGGGCGGTACAGACGCCGCAGTGCTTCCGGGCCCCGGCCCTGCTGGACGCCCACGAGCGGGCCTTCCGGGAGGGGGTTTGGGCCACCGACGACGCCGCTCTGCTGGAGAGGTACCGATACCGGGTCCGCGTGGTGGAAGGAGAGGTGACCAACATCAAGATCACCTACCCTTCGGATGTCCTCATCGCCGAGGCGCTGCTGGAAAGAGGAGGATTGCAGGTTGTCTTGCCGGGTGGGCCTGGGGTTTGACGCCCACTCCTTCGCGGAGGGAAGGAGGTTGGTCCTGGGAGGGGTGCAGATCCCCCACCCATTGGGCCTGGCCGGTCATTCCGACGCCGATGTGCTGGTCCACGCTGTGATGGATGCCCTCCTCGGGGCCTGCGGGGAGAGGGACATAGGGGTCAGGTTCCCGGACAGCGATCCCACTTTCCGGGACATCTCCAGCCTCGTCCTCCTGGAGGAGGTCATGGGCGTGGTCTCGGAGCGCGGCTTCCGCGTGTTGAACGTGGACTGCGTGCTGGTGGCCCAGGAGCCCCGGCTTTCTCCCTACATAGAGGAAATGAGGAAACGCCTGGCCTTCGTCCTCCGCGTCCCGGAAAACAGGGTGGGCATCAAGGCCACCACCACCGAGGGTATGGGCTTCACCGGCCGCGGGGAGGGAATCGCCGCCATGGCCGCGGCCCTGGTGGAGGAGGTCAACGCCCTTTGACCCCGGGCACTCCGGTCATCCTGGCGCTTGAGGTTGTCTCCCAAACCGGGGAGCGCCAAGCACGACTCCGGGGCGTATGCGGGAGTCGTCACCGGACGGGTTTACCGGTGGGTCACGGCAGGCGGGAAGGTTCGCAGGCGCGACGCCCTTGACCCGGTATCCGTCAGGGTATCCTTGGGAATATATGGAATAAATTGGCCGGCGGCGGGATCCGGGCCCGGTTACGGGCTCAGAGGCCGAGGCGGTCGGATATCTCCTGCATGGCTTCCAGGGCCAGGGATAGGAACCTGTCCAGGTCAAACCCCGCCTGCTCGCATTCCATGATCACCTCGCGGCGGGCTCCACGGGCGAAGGCCTTCTCCTTCATCCGCTTGCGCAGGGATTTCACCTTGACTCCGGAGAGCTTCTTTTCCGGCAGGACCAGGGCGGCGGCCACGATGAGGCCGGTCACCGTTTCCGCCGCGGCCAGGGCATGCTGGAAGACGGTGGCCCGCTCTCCGAGCCCCAGGCCCTCGGCGTTGTGCATGCGGACCGCCTCCACCACCTCGGGAGGAACCCCCCTTTCGGCCAGCAGCCTGGCGGCCGTTTCGCCGTGCGCGCTCATGTCGTTGCCGCATATTTCCAGGTCCAGGTCGTGCAGGAGGCCGGCCAGTCCCCACAGCTCCTCGTCCTCCCCCAGGTCCCGCGCCAAGCGGCGCATGACCGCCTCCGTGGCGTAGCAATGCTTACGCAGGTTTTCCGCCTTCAGGTTCTCGTGCAGCAGCTCCAGTGCCTCTTCCCTACGCATCGCGCCTCCTGTTTCCATGTCGGCACTTTTCCATGCTTAGCATTTTAAACGCTCCGTGCCCTTCCTCGCAGCGGTCGAAGTTCTCATCTTCCCCTCGATCTTGCCCCGGTGGCGCGGAAAGCGGATCGCGGGCTTCAGAAAAGCGGGGACGCGGGAAAACCCTTTTTTTTCACCGTCCGCGAATTGGGGGTGCCCTTCCTTTCGTGACGGCGTGAGAAGCGTGACCTCGCTCATATGGAAAAATCGCTCTCTTATCCCATGTTTCACGCTTTTACCCTGGACCGAAGGGCGATCCCTCCCTTTTTGCAACCCCTCGGCGAACCCCGAGGCATCACGCGCATGGTATGGAAAAATCGCTATTTGATCCCATGTTTCACGCTTTTTACCCTGAACTGAAGGGCGATCCCTCCCTTTTTAGAACCCCTCGGCGAACCCCGAGGCATCGCGCGCATGGGTTTGGCGTTGCGCGTTCAAGTGGGCGGTCCCAAGGTTGAAGCAGAGCCTCAGGGCGCCATTCGTCTCCCTAGGGGTCTTCCCGGAACAGGCGATAGGACCCGGGATCAAGAACGGTTGACAACGCGCAAGAACCGGGGTATAAAATCATGCATCGGTAAATGAGTGAGTACTCACTCTACAAATGCAGGCCGGCTGGAGGGACGAACCAGGGGTTCCAGGCCGGCGTTTGAGGGGTAGGCGGGAGGGCACGTGCCCGTGGATTTGCCCCGGGAGGGCGGTGCGCGGAACACGGCCCCTCTCCCCGGTGCGGCGCCGGGTCTGTCCTCTGCGGCCGCGCATTTCTGGGGCAATGTGGTGAACTGGCGTGAAGCGGGCTACGGCGAAAAGCGGCGGAAGCAGGGTTCGGAAGGGGGCTCGCGTCAAGGAGGATGAACTCCGGGAGGAGTCCGGGGGCGCCCCCACCGGGATCGACCGGCGCACCCAGATAATCCTCTCCTGTATCGACGTCTTCTCGCGCACCAATTACGAGAGGGCCACCACGGCCATGCTGGCCCGCGAGGCAGGGGTGGCGGAGGGGACCATCTACAAGTACTTTTCCAGCAAGAAGGAGCTCTTCCTCGCCTGCTGCCGGTACATAGAGGACCAGCTCCTGCAGCGTTACCGCGCCGTTTACCGCCAGTACCGGGACCGGCCCCTGGAGTCGCTCAAGAGGGTGGGGCAGAGCTACCTGGATTTCATCCGGGAGAACCCCACCATGCGCAAGTTCCTGGCCTTCGTCCTCAACAACAGCTACGACGAGGATTTCCTGAGGGAGCTGGAGGGTTTCCTCACCGCGAACCGCTTGGCTGTGGAGGAGGTGATCAGGGAGGCCCAGAAGAGGGGGGAGCTCCGGGAAAGCATCGATCCCCGGATAGGTGCCTGGTTCTTCGTGGGTGGATATTTCACCCTCATCCTCATGGCCGAGATGGACGAGGAAGCGGTGAACGACCCGGAGTTCATGGACAAGTACATGGCGCCCATGTTCTCCTGACCGGGCCGTGCCCAGGGATGGTGGCCGGGCGATACGTCCCCAGGGGGCCCCAGGTGGGGAAGGGATGGGGCGCGACGAGGACCCGAGGCCCGCTCTCCGCCCGGGGGATATGGACGAGGAAGCGGTGAACGACCCGGAGTTCATGGACAAGTACATGGCGCCCATGTTCTCCGGGGCATTCACCTGGGGAATGGGAAAGGGGTGATGGCATGACTCCCGAGGAGAGGAAGATGTACCTTCGTCGGGCGTGGCTGGCCTGGCGCCTGGCCCGCTCCCTGGCGCTTTTCCTGGCCGACGAATACCGACGCGGTACGCTGCGCGAGAACCTCCGCAGCATACGGGAGGCGAGGGGCCTTTCCCTGGCCCGGGACATGTCCCACGCCGAGCTCCTGGAGGAGAAGGCCGAGAGGCACGGCCACCGGCCTTTCCTCCGCTTCCAGGACCGGGTTTTCACCTACCGGGAGATGAACCTCAACGCCAACCGGGTTGCCAATTTTCTCCAGCAGCTGGGTGGCGGTCCGGGGGTGGGGCTGGCCATCATGATGAAGAATTCACCCCGCTGGCTGGACGTCTTCTTCGGGCTGGAGAAGCTGGGGATGTACGCCGTGCCGGTGAACACCGCCCTGCGGGGGGACCAGCTGGCCTACGTCCTGGACAACTCCGACGCCTCCATGGCGGTCGTGGACCACGACCTGCTTCCCTATTATCTCGCCGTTGCGGACCGCCTGGCGAAGGTGAGAAAGGTGGTGGTCAACCGCGAAGGGGCCCCACCGCATTTCCTTTTGCCCGAGGGCGTGGAGGACCTCGACCGGGCTTACGGGCCGGGTTCCGACCCTTCCCAGCCGGCGGTGGCCTACAACCCGGAGGATTTATGCGTCATCATGTACACCTCGGGGACCACGGGGCTCCCCAAGGGGGTGGTCTACCGTTACAAGAACACCAACGTCAAGGCCATCTCCATAATAGGCCGCCTGCTCACCGGCCGGAGGGACGTGGCCTACACCTGCTACCCCCTCTTCCATGCCAACGCCCTCTTCCTCACCGTGACCCCGGCCATGCACTGCGGTGGGCAGGTGGCCCTGGGGGTGAGGTTCAGCGCCAGCCGCTTCTGGGAGGAGATACGCAGGCATGGCGCCACCACCTTCAACGGCCTGGGAGCGGTAATGCCCATCCTCATGAAACAGCCCCCCAAGCCCTCGGACCGGGACCACCGGGTGCGCTTCGTCCTCTCCGCCGGTTGCCCGGCGGACATGTGGGAGGATTTCGAGGACCGCTTCGGGGTGAAGATCTTCGAGGGTTACGGGGCGGTGGACGGCGGCGGGGTGGTGATCACCAACTTCGGGACCGCCCCCGTGGGTTCCATGGGCAAGCCGCTGGGAGCCAGGTGCCGGATCATCGACGCCGAGGGCAATGACGTGCCCCCGGGAACCCCCGGCGAGCTCATCTGCTACGTGGGGGAGCGGAGGGGATCGGTGGAGTACTACAAGAACCCGGAGGCCACCAGCGACAAGGTGCGGGACGGCTGGCTGTACACCGGGGACCTGGTCTACGCGGATGAAAGGGGCTACATCTACTTCGTGGGGCGCAACACGGAGTCCATGCGCGTCAAGGGGGAGAACGTCTCCGCCTACGAGGTGGAGCAGGCCATACTCCAGCATCCCGACGTGTTGGAATGCGCGGTTTACGCCGTGCCCTCCGAGCTGGCCGAGGACGAGATCATGGCCACCGTGGTGCCCGTGGAGGGCAAGACCCTGGACCCCAGCGCCATGCCCGGATTCCTCTCCGACAAGCTGGCCAAGTTCGCCATCCCGCGCTACTGGCGGGTGGTGGAAGAACTTCCCAAGACGGAGACCCACCGGGTCATAAAGAAGGAACTGGAGAGGCTGGGGGTGACCCCGGATACCTACGACGCCCGGCCGGGCGGGAGGTGACGGGAAGGGCGAAGCCCTCGTCCCGCCGGGGAGGTCCGAGGCCGGAGCGGAGAGGTGGGCGGGAGGATGGGCGGAGGCGTTTCGCGGCCCGGGAGGCTGGAGGGGGCCACGGGGAGGCGGGCACGGGTACCGGGAACGTTGAGGGACAAGGAGGCGCAATGGGAAACGACGTTTACATCCTGGGCGTGGGCATGATCCGCTTCGGCAAGTACGCCGAGAAGGGCATCAAGCAGCTCACTGCGGAGGCCCTGCAGGCCCTTTGGGAAGATTTCCCAGTGGACAAGAAGGACATCCAGGCGGCCTGGTTCTCCAACTCGGGGTGGGGGATGAACACCGGGCAGCACTGCATCCGCGGGCAGGTGGCCCTGGCGCCCCTGGGCATCCAGGGCATCCCCATCGTCAACGTGGAGAACGCCTGCGCCGGGGGCTCCACCGCCCTGCGCGAGGCCTGGTTGAGCGTCAAGGCGGAACAGTTCGACCTGGTGTTGGCGGTGGGGGCGGAGAAGACCTGGTTCCCGGAGGACAGGGCCAAGATGTTCGAGGGTTTCCTCTCCGGCATGGACGTGGAGTTCGCCCGCAAGGTCATCGAGGCCTTCCAGGCCGACGCCGCCCGCAAGGCCCGGGAGGCGGGGGCGGAGGGCAAGGAGAAAAAGGGAGGCCATTCCGGCTTCATGGACGTCTATGCCATGGGGGCGCGGGCCCACATGCAGAGATACGGGACCACCCAGAGGCAGCTGGCGGTCATCGCCGCCAAGAACCACCGCCATGGTTCCCTCAACCCCCTGGCCCAATACCAGAGGGACATGAGCGTGGAGGAGGTCCTGGAGGACGTCCTGGTGGCCTATCCCCTCACCCGTTCCATGTGCGCGCCCATAGGTGACGGGGCGGCGGCGGCCCTCCTCGGCTCGGAGAGGGCCCTCAGGAAGTACCCCCAGGCCCGGCCGGTCCGCATCCGGGCCTCCGTCTTGGCCTCGGGCTCCCTTCCCGGGTCGGGTTTGGAATCCATCGGGCGCCGGTTGAGCCGGGAGGCGTACGAGAAGGCCGGTTTGGGGCCGGAAGACGTGGACGTGGCCGAGGTGCACGACGCCACGGCCTTCGGGGAGCTCATGCAGTACGAGGAGCTGGGCTTCTGCCCCGAGGGGGAGGGCGGCCCCTTCGCCGAGAGCGGGGCCACCGCCCTGGGGGGGAAGCTGCCCGTGAACACCAGCGGGGGCCTGGAGTGCCGCGGGCATCCCATCGGGGCCTCGGGTATAGCCCAGGTTTACGAGCTGGTCCTCCAGCTCCGGGGTGAGGCGGGGCCTCGCCAGGTGGAGGGGGCGCGCATCGCCCTGGCGGAGAACGGCGGCGGATTCATCGGCCTGGGCGAGGCGGCCATGTGCATCCATATCCTGGAAAAAGCCTGAAGGACCGTTCGCGCAAAAACGGCCCCGAGGTGCTTGTGGGAAATATTGGTATAACGCGAGTAGGGCTGCCGGCTTCGGATCGTTTTCCGTGAATGAGAGGGGTGATGGGATTGATCGGCATGAGCGAGGAACTGAGGCTGCTGGAGGGCATGGCCAGGGACTTCGCCCTCAAGGAGCTGGTGGAGGGGAGGGAGGAGCGCGACCGCTATCCCTTCGCGCCCCTCTTCGAGGAAGTCCTGGCCAAGGCCCATGAGGTGGGATTTTTTTCCATCTTGTCCCCGGAGGAGGCCGGGGGCGCCGCGGAGCCCGTCCAGGCCCTCTGCCTGGTGCTGGAGGAGCTCTGCCGGGAGGACGCCAGCCTGGGAGGGGCCGTTTTCACCGCCGCGCTTTCCCGGGAGCTCCTGCGGCAGGCGGGGTCCGAGGAGGATTTGAAAGAAGCCTGCGCCGGGACGGCTTCCCCGCGGGAGGCCCTGCCGGCCTTCCCCTCCTTCCACAACCCCTCGGACACCCCATTATCTCTTCGGGCCGTTGAGGAGGGCGGCGCCTACCGGCTCACCGGGAAGGCGGAGTACGTGGTGTTGGGGAACGTCGCCAGCCGGGCCCTTCTCCCCGCGGGATCCGCTGACGGCGGTTGGTCGCTGTACCTGGTCGATCTGAGGGGGGAGGGGGTTGAGATCGGCGAACCCGTGCTCAGCCTGGGGCTTCACGCCTGCCCGGCGGTGGACCTCCTTCTCCACGGCGCTCCCGGCGAGCTGGTGGGGGAGGAGGGCAAGGGGGAGGTATATTTCGAGGCCGCCGTGGACCGCCTGAGCGTGGCCGCCGCTGCCGCTTCCTGCGGGGTGATGAAGGGCTCCTTCGAAACGGCGCTGGATTACGCGCGCCAGAGGATACAGGGAGGGAGGGAGATCGTCAACTGGTCGGAGGTGCGCATGATCCTCTCCTCCATGGCCGTGCGGACCAAGGCGGCGGAGATGCTGGTGCGCGGGGCGGCCGCGGCCGTGGACGCCGCAAGCCCGGGATGGGCCCTGGCCTCCCGGGCCGCCGCCCTGCAGGTCCAGGAGGCGGCCACGGAGGTCACCTGCGACGGCATACAGCTCCTGGGCGGCAACGGTTACATGCAGGACTACGGGCAGGAGAAGCGCTTCCGCGACGCCAAGCAGCTGCAGGCCCTCCTGGGGATGGCCCCGCTGCGGAAGCTCCGCTACATCCGGCGCGTGGTGGACGGGGAAAGGCCGTGGGCCTGAGGGGGTGAGGGAGATGTCGAGAAAGGGCGAATCCTCGCTGTTGCTCCGGGAGTTCCCGGATTTCGCGGAAACCATGCAAGGCCTGGCGGCCATGGAGAGGATGCCCAAGGGAGTGGTGGAGGAGTGCCGCGAGGCGGTGGCTCTGGCGCGGCGCTTCAACCGCACCGTGGCCCGAAACTACGCCCTGGAGCTGGACCGCCGCATGCAGGAGGACCCCACCTACCTTCCCTGGGAGCTGGTGGAGGAGGCCAACCGCTGGGGTTTCTTCACCATGTGGATCCCCAAGCTCTTCGGGGGCAAGGGGTGGAGCCTTTCCAGCATCGCCCCCTTCGTGGAGGAGCTGGCCTCGGAGTGCCTGGCCATCACCAACCTTATCGGCGTGCATTACTTCGGCTTTTCCATCCTGGCGGCCACCTGGAACGTACGCCTCATCGACATGATTAGCCGCGAGGTGGCGGAGGGCGAGAGGACCGGGAAGCCCTGCCTGGTGTCGGGCGCGGTGACCGAGCCGGAGGCGGGGACGGACGCCGAGGAGGTGGAACTCCTGGCCCGGGCCAGGGTGCGCTGCCAGGCCCGTAGGGTGGAGGGGGGTTACGTGGTCAACGGGCGCAAGATCTTCATCTCCAACGGTCACCTTTCCACCTGGCACATCCTCATCGCCTACGAGGACCTGGAACGCCCGGACGAGACCATGATCGCCTTCGCGGTGAAGAACGGCACGCCGGGGTTCTCCTTCGGGCGCATGGAGAAGAAGATGGGCCAGAAGGGATGCCCGGCCAGCGAGCTGGTCTTCGAGGACTGCTTCATTCCCGACGAGTACATGCTGGTCGCCGCCTCCCGGCTGGGGGAGATGGGATTGCTCTCCAGGGCGGCCAGGAAGGCCAACAGGGGCCCCAGGGAATTGGGGATGCAGCTCATAGATTTCGTGGTCTCCGCCACCCGGCCGGGAGTGGGGGCCATGGGGGCAGGCGTGGCCCGGGGGGCCTTCGAGCTGGCCCTGCAGTTCGCCAGGGAGACGGAAGTAGGAGGCAAGCCGTTGGTAAACCACGAGTGGGCCCAGTGCCTGCTGGCGGAGATGTACGTGAACGCCGCCCTGGCCCGGCTCTCCTACATGGAGGCCAATTACGCCAACAGCATGCACGGCATGGCGCGCCTGCTCGGATTCAAGCCCCTCTATTACTATCACCGGGCCTTGCCTACCTCCGTTTTCGACCGCTTCATGCCCGCGGCCAACAGGAGGGACGCCGTGACCACGGCCTTCCGCCTCCTGGTCATGGCGGGGCAGGGAGAGGAACAGGAGCGGGTGGCCTCGGGATGGGCTTCCCTGGCCAAGGTGGCGGGCACCGACCTGGGGGTGAGGAACTGCCAGCTGGCCCTGGAACTCATGGGCCAGGCGGGCCTGCGCCACGACCGGCGGGCGGAGAAGTGCCTGCGGGACGCCAAGCTCCTGCAGATCTACGAGGGGACCAACCAGCTCAACCGCCTGAATATCTTCAAGTGCCTGGTGGCGCCGGCGGCCCCGGAGGCCCGTGCCTTCGAGGACTGAGGGAGTGGAAGCCGGCCCGCGGGAGGAGATGGCGGCCTTCGCTGGTGGTGCATGATGGGGGATCGGGAACCGGCGCGGCGCGGACCGGGCTCCGCCACGGTACACCGGGGATCCACGGAGCGGGGCCAGGTGCGGTGGAGTCTGGGCACGGAGCGTGCGTCCTCGGGAAAGCGCCGCGGTGGCATTGCCTCCCGGTTCGAGGCATGGATCTAAGGAGGGATCATGGCGAGGACGTTAACCGGGGAGAAGGGCGGCAGAAAGACCTCGTTCGGCGAGATGTACACCTGGCACGAGGGCATGGACTGGAATCCCGTGGAGAGGGTCATCCTGGAGAGGCGCAGCGTGCGCAAGTACCGGGACGAGCAGGTCCCGGAGAAGCTGGTGCGGCGCGTCCTGGAGGCGGGCCGGTTCGCTCCCTCAGCGGGCAACGCCCAGCCCTGGAGGTTCGTGGTGGTGCGCGACAGGGACATGCTGGATGAGATGGAAAAATATGTAAGATTAAGGTGCCGCATACTCAAGTTCATGCTGGACTGGGAGAGCAGCCCCCTGGGAAGGCTCTCCTGGTTGCTGGCCCAGACCTACATCCGCCTCATGCCCAACGAGCTGCACCCCATCCCCTTCGGGGCCATCAGGCTCATCGCCGACGGCAAGCTCAAGCTCTTCCACGGTGCGCCCACGGTGATCTTCATCCTCATGGACAAGCGCGGGGTCTCCAAGCCCCAGGTGGACGTGGGCATCTGCGGGCAGAACATGGTCCTGGCGGCGCACTCCCTGGGGCTGGGCACCTGCTGGGTGGGGTTCGTGGAGCTCCTCAAGTTCGGGAGAAAGTGGAAGAAGATGCTGGGCATCAGGTGGCCCTACCGCCTCATGGAAGCCATCGCCCTGGGATACCCCGTGGGCCAGCCCGACGGGATGGTGGCCCGGGAGCTGCACGAGATCGACTGGTGGGAAGGCGGCCGCAAGAGGACCGTGTTCTAGGAAGGGGGGATGCGCCATGGCCTACCTCACCATCAAGGAAATCCTTACCATACCCACCTACACCGACCCGCAGACCTGCCGGGCGGGCCGGGTGGTCATCGACCATGAGCGGTGCAACGGCTGCGGCGATTGCGCCCTCATCTGCCCCGGCGCCTGCCTCTACGTGGCCGGGGTGGGCAAGGACCGCAAGGCCTACATGATCGACAAGGCGGTGCCGGATTGCATGTCCTGCAATGACTGCGCGGCCATCTGCAGGCGGGGAGCCATCCGGGCGGAGCACGGTTACGACTTCGGCGGCTTCTACAAGGCCCTCCACCGCGCGGAGCTGGTCCCCCCCAGGAATTTCTAGGGGGTCAGGTCTTGAGATTTGATACCCCTCGGGTTATGGGTTCGCGGGCGCTGGACACGGGGACGAAGGTGGGGCGGCGGCGAAGACCCGTGGTGTCGAGGGCCATCCCGCCGGATGTCGTCCAAGGGTTATTCCCTGCCCGTCCAGTGCCATCCGGTCGGAGGTGTGAGCCGGCCACGTGATTCGGCTTGGCGAGCGTTTTTCGAGAGGGGGAGGAAGGAGATGGAAGAGGAACGCCCCTACTGGAACATGGAGATGGAGCCCATCCTCAACACGCCCCAGATGAGGGAGATCCAGCTGGCCAAGCTGAGGAAGCTCCTGCAGCGGCTATACGACAGCGCGCCCTTCTACACCCGGCAGTTCGACGAGCTGGGGGTCAGGCCGGAGAAGATCAAGAGCTTCGAGGATTTCTCCCGCGCCGTTCCCCTCTTCGACAAGGAGAGGCTGCGGGCCATGGTGGTGGAGTTCGGCGGGGACATCCTCAAGGTCATCGACCAGATCATTCCGGTCTCCGTGGACGACCTCATGATCATGGCCACCACCACGGGCACCACCGGTGTCCCCACCCCCTACCCCATGACCCAGCGCGACATGGAGGAGGTGTGGGGAGAGGCCATGGTGCGCGGGGCCTGGCGGGCGGGCGTACGCTCCCGGGACCGGGTGCTCTTCTGCTTCGCCCTCTCCATGGTCATCGCCGGCATCCCCACCATGATGGGCATGCGCAAGCTGGGGGCCATGGCCATCCCCGTGGGGGCGGAGGCGGGCACCGACCGCATCCTCCTCATGCAGACCCTCTTCCGGGGCACGGTCTACTCCGGGACTCCCTCCCTGGCCGAGTACCTCATCGAGAAATGCCGGGAGCAGGGGCGGGACCCCAAGGACCTGGGCTTCCGCCTGCTCATGTGCGGAGGTGAGCCGGGGGCGGGGATCCCCGAGGTGCGGGAGAGGCTGGAGTCGGCCTACGGTTGCCGGGTCTTCGACGCCGGGGCGGGTTTCGGCTTCTCCTGCGACCACGAGGAGTACCAAGGCATGCACTGGACGGCGGACGACCTGGCCTACTACGAGCTGGTGGACCCGGAGACCAAGGAGCCGGTGCCCCTGGAGGACGGGGCGGAAGGGGAGGCCCTCTTCACGGTCATGGAGGGGGACGGCATGGCCTGGCTGCGCACCAGCCTGGGGGATATCCACCAGGTCTTCGTCTCCCCCTGCCCCTGCGGCCGGACCGGCTTCCGCTACAAGGTGGTGGGCCGCACCGACGACATGCTCAAGGTGAAGGGGGTCATCGTCTATCCCTCCATGGTGGAGGGGGTGGTCTCCTCCTTCGTGCCCCGGGTCACCGGGCAGTTCCGCATCGTGCTCACCGAGAAGCCGCCCCGGGTGGTCCCGCCCCTGAAGATAAAGATCGAGAGGGGGGAGGAGTTCCCCGCCGAAAAGCTTTCGGAACTTGAGGCGGAGATGAAGGAGGCCTTCCACGCCCGGGCCAAGTTCACCCCGGAGATCATCTGGGCGGAGCCCGGCGAGCTGCAGCGCTCCACCTACAAGGGCCAGGTCTTCGAGAGGCTCTACGAGCAGCAGTGAGGGTTTCACGGCGGCTTGGGGTCGCCGGCGGCCACCCGCCCAGTGGCGCCAAGGAGATCATCTGGGCGGAGCCCGGCGAGCTGCAGCGCTCCACCTACAAGGGCCAGGTCTTCGAGAGGCTCTACGAGCAGCAGTGAGGGTTTCACGGCGGCTTGGGGTCGCCGGCGGCCACCCGCCCAGTGGCGCCGAGGAAAGGTAGAGCGAGGGTCCGGCCGAGGTGCGGGGTTCGTCTTGCGGCCACCCGGCCCAGGGGTGGCCCCGGTAGGATATGACCGGGTTTGGGGGGCAACGCGGGGTTCGTCATCCCAGGCCCAGGGGGACGCCGCCGGAGCTGCGGGTGGGGACTTTGACCGGCTCCCTGTCCGTTCGGTGATCCGTACAGGAGGGAGGTGTACGTTGGGGCGCGTGGCCCGAGGGGAGGAGCGGGTTTTTCGTGAATGGAGGACGCGATGTGGGAATTCCTTATCCGGGAGAGGCGAGGAGGTAAAGAGATGTACAGGCTGGAGGGCAAGAGGGTGGTGATCACCGGGGCGGGTTCCGGGCTGGGGCGGGCCCTTTCCCTGGCCCTGGCCGCCCGCGGGTGCCGCGTCGGCGCCGCGGACATCGATGAGGGGAGGGCTCGGGAGACCCTGGAGATGGTGCGGGAGCGGGGCGGCGGGGGGGAGGCCTACGGAGTCGACGTGAGCGAGCCCGGCGAAGTGGAGGCCATGGCCGAACATTTCTTCTCCTCCTGGGGTGGGGTGGACGTCCTGGTGAACAACGCCGGGGTGGTGTCCACGGGGTTCGTGGGGGACATCCCCATCGAGGACTGGGAATGGGAGTTCGGGGTCAATTTCTGGGGAGTTCTTTACGGTTGCCATTACTTCATACCTCGCATGAAGGCCCAGGGCGGGGGGTACATCGTGAACGTAGCATCGGCGGCGGGGCTCCTGACCCTCCTGGAGATGGGTCCCTACAACGCCACCAAGGCGGCGGTGATCGCCCTCTCCGAGACCTTACGCAGTGAGCTGGCCCCCTTCGGGATCGGGGTGACCGCGGTGTGCCCCATGTTCTTCAACACCCGGCTCCTGGAGAACATGCGCTACACGGACGAGTTCGAGAGGGAGTTCGCCCATACCACTTTTCGGTATGCCCGCATGAGCGCCGATCAGGTGGCGGAGGCCGTGGTCCGCGCCGTGGAGCGCAGGAAGCTCTACGTCGTGCCCCAGTTCTCCGGCCGGTTTTTCTGGGCCCTGAAGCGCATGCGCCCCGGCCTCTACCATGGCGCCCTGGCCTTCTTCAACCGCGACGATGTGGGCCGCAGGATGCTCCTCTGGATGGCCAGGAAGGGCCTGATCCAGTGAGATGGGTCGCCTCCCCCGGGAAGATAAGCCACCGGGCGAAAACGGCGCGCAAGGGCCTGCCCGGAAGGCATGGCGGTGGGAGACGGGATCTTCCGGCGGTGGTCCGGGACGGCCGGGACTTCGCGGGACCACTCCGCATCGCCGGTTGTCAGCCCGGAGGGCGGTTCGAGGTTTGGTCGCCGTGGAGAAATGTGGAACGTGACCCAGTCGGGAGCGAGGGCAAGGGAGAAGGGGGTTAGCGAGGAGGTAAAGGATATGGCTGTCTCGCGTTTGCCGCACCGCAAGGGAATGGGTTGGTTCAGGGATCGGACGGCCGTGGTCACCGGCGCCGCCTCCGGACTGGGGAGGGGCATCGCTTTGGCCCTGGCCGAGGCGGGGTGCCACCTGGTGCTCGCGGATGTGGACACGGAAGGGCTTGGCGCCGTGCGCGCGGAGATCGAGGGAAAGGGCCGGGATTGCCTGGCGTTGGAGGTGGACGTTTCGGATCGCCGGGCGATGGAAGGTCTTGCCCGGGAATCGCTGGCCTGGAAGGGGGGCGTGGACCTCCTGGTGAACAACGCCGGGGTGGCCGTGGCCGGCGAGCTGGACGTCATACCGGTGGAGGACATCGAGTGGATAGTGGGCGTGAACCTCATGGGGGAGATCTACGGGTGCCGCTTTTTCCTGCCCCACATGGTGGAGCGCGGGGAGGGGCACATCGTGAACATCGCCTCGGTGTCCGGCTTCGCCGCCCTCCCCCTGCATGTGGCCTACACGGTGACCAAGTTCGGCGTCGTGGGCCTCTCGGAGATGCTGTGGGCGGAGGCGCGCAACCACGGGGTGGGGGTGACCGTGGTCTGCCCCGGGGCCTTGAGCACGGATATAGGTTTCCGGAGCCGCAATCACTACCGCACGGAGAAGCAGCGCGAGAGTGAGGAGCGTTACGCGGCCATGCTCCGGGAAAGGGGCATGGATCCCAGGGAGGCGGGGAGGAAAATAGTGGAAGCCGTGGCCGCCGGCAGGTTCCTGGTCCTGCTGGGGAGGGAAGCTTACCTCCTCTACTACCTCAAGCGCCTGGCGCCCATGACCTGCCTGCGGGTGGCCTGCCTCGTCTCCCACCGCCTCCTCTGAACCGACCCCACGGCCCGCCCCGGCCCGTCGCATTCCCACGCCCTGTCGGGCTCCTGGGGGGGAGGAGTTCTTCCGCCGTCGATGACCCCTTCTGTCCCCGGTAAGTTTAAGCCTGGGCAGCTCTTTGCCGGCAGACCACGAAGGGTTGCTTGCCCCTGAAGGGGGCGAAACGAGGGCCGATCGTGACGGAGGAAATGTCCCGAAAGTTTTTCCGGGAAAGATCCGATTGACATATAAGGTACGGGGCTCCATACTTGACCGATGGTCCCGGCAAGCGGGGACCGGAGGCGGGGGTGAAGCCCCGCCTTGCTTTCCGGCCGCACGGCGGCGCGGAAGGTTCTCCCTGCGGCGACCATGCAAAAGCATCAAGGAGGCGCAATGGAGGACGCCAGGAGGATAGCCAAAAACATTGTGGTGATCATGGGAGGGGGGACCTTCCGGGCGGTGCTCATGCCCCTCTTCACCGTGCTCGTCGCCCGCAAGCTGGGGACGGAGGGTTTCGGCGCCTATTCCTTCGCCCTCTCCCTGGCCTACATCCTGCTCATCGTGGGGGAGATGGGCCTTCCCAAGCTGGTGGTCAGGGAGCTGGCCGCCGACCGGGACCAGGTGGCCCGTTTCGTGGGCGACCTTACCGTGCTGAGGCTGGCGACCGGGGTGGCGAGCGCGGGGATAATCTATGCCATCATCGCCTTCACCTCCCGTTCCTCCGACACCCGCCTTCCCCTCTTCCTCATCGGGCTCAGCTACGTGGTCTTCACCGGGTTGCGGCGTTTCTTCGACGCCGTCTTCCAGGCCTTCGAGGTCATGAAATACCAGGCCCTTTCCGACCTGGTGGACATACTCCTTACCTTCGGCGTGGGCTCGGTGCTTCTCCTGCGGGGATACGGCCTGGTGGGCATCTCCTACGCCCTGATGGTGGGGGCGGTGGTGTCCATGGGGGTGGACTTCATGATCCTCACCCGCAAGCTGGCGCAGCCCGTCTTCACCCTGGACCTGGCTTTCTGGAAGAAGATGGTAGCAGGCGCCATCCCCTTCGGTGTCATCGGGCTGGTCACTTTCGTCTTCGGGTATACCAACACCGTCTTGGTCTCCGCCTTCAAGGGTGATTACCAGGCCGGGCTCTTCAGCTCGGCCTACCGCATCATCTGGGCCATGGCCGTGGTCCCCGCCACCTGCATGACGGCCGTGTTCCCATATCTTTCCAGGATGGGACGAGAATCCGCCCACCGCAACCGGGAAGTGATCCGGAGGGTGATCAAGTACCTGGCCTGCGTTAGCCTGCCCTTCTGCGGGATGCTGGGCCTCTTCGCCCCCCAGGTCATAAGGTCCGTTTACGGGGATTCCTATCTATCCGCCCGATCCGCCCTGTGGGTGCTGGCGGCCATCCCCCTTTTCAGTTTCACCTATATACCCCTCATCGATCTTTTGAACGCGCATTACAAGCAGAGGCTGAGCGTGCTGGCCATCCTCGCCTGCGCGGGGTTAAACGTGACCCTCTGCCTGGCCCTGGCCCCGTGGTTGGGGTTCATGGGGGCCGCGGTGAGCACCCTGGTGTCCGAGTCGTTCATGCTGGGATTGACCTTGTTCTTCGCCTGGAGGCACATGCGCATCCATCCCCGCCTCCTGGGCAACTGGAAACCGGCCCTGTCCGCGGTGGCGGCGTCCGCACCCTGCCTGGCCCTGCGTTCCGCCCTTCCCTTCTATTGGCTGGTGTCGGTGTACGTGCTTTCCTATCTGGGGGTCCTGTTCGCCCTGCGCACCTTCGACGCCGAGGACTGGAGGATATTCCGCTCCGTGCTCCCCCGGCGTGCCGCCCTCCGGGCATGAAAGGAGAGGCCGGCTGCCGGCGGGTTACAGGTAGGGAAGCCTCCGGGGCGCCCTTGGCGGTAACGGGGCGGCGTGAGGTGCGGCAGGAGGTGGCCTCCGAGAGTCGATCGCCCGCGCCTGCGCCGGTCCCGGGTGGTGGCGGGGGATGGGAACCGTTACCAACGGCCTTGCCGTCTCTCAAACCGTGCGAATGGAGGATGCCGGGGCCGAGTTCCTACGGGCTCGAGGCCACCGCGGTCCGGTGATCACTTCCTCCCGAGAAGGAACCCCTTCCCCCTCCGGCTCCCTGGAGCGGCCCTACCGGGCGGTGGCCTCCAGCTCGAGCACCCCTTCCGGGCCGAGCTCCCACTCCACCGAGGACTGGCGCCCGGTGGCGGTTTCCAGGTAACCCTGCAGGAGGCCTACCAGCATGAGGTGTAGGGCCGCGTTTTCCACCCGCGCCCGGAGCCGGTTCCCCTCCAGGGACAGGGCGCGCAGGTTGCCCAGGCCGCGCAAGGCCAGCAGCTTTCGGAACTGCCCCTCGCTCTCGATCTCCCGCGCCTTGTAGAAACCGGACTTCACGAAGCGCCTTTGGGCTTCCACGATGGTGTGCGGTATGTCCTCGCCCAGCTCCTTTTCCAGCTCGTCGAAAACCGCTTCCTGGTAGGCGGGCCCGAGCATGGCAAGGCGCCTTCCGGTTGTGGTGTCGGTGATGGTCCCCTCCTCCAGGTTCCACTTGAGGGCGGAGAGTCCCGCCGGCCCTCCGCAGGTCGCGCACCTCTCCAGCCCCACGTCCCCCTCGAGGAGGTGGTATTCCCGGAGCTCCAACCTCCCCTGGAACTGGGGTGGGTGCTCCGCGGGAAAGGCGTTGATCTCCACCTCGTTCGCCGATAGGAACCGGTATTCCACGTCGTTGTCCCGGCGGGTGACCGCCTCCACCGCCCCGGCCATGTCCCCGCACCACATGGGCACCGAGTACGGGTTTCTCACCCGTTGCCTTAGGTAGTCCCCCTGGTCCTGCTCGTAACGCCAGCCCACCAACCGGACATCACCGTAGCCCATGAGGCGGGCGATGTTGTTGTTGGCCTGGATGAGAAGTTCCATGTCGAACTCTTTTCGGGACACCATGTCCTTGACTTCCTCGGGCACCAGGCGGTCGATGTATTCCCGCGTGGCCCTGCGCTTGGTCTCGATGACGATGCGTTCGATGGGCAGGCCTATGATCTCCTCGATACCCCGGTAAAGGTTGTCCAGGTTGTCGCTCTCGATGATCACCATGCGGTGGGACCGGTCCCCGCTCTGCACGATGACCCCGTTGTCCAGCCAGGCGTGGTTGTCCGTGAACTGGCGTGGCGTCCCGCATTGCGGGCAGAATTCCGTGCCCTCCATTTTTCCTCCCTTCGCCCTCGCTCCGAAGCGGCAGGATCGGAATCGATCTATGGAAATATTTGTCAACATGCACCGCTGCCCATCCGCCCGGTGCCGACGGGCCATTTTATCTCTTTATACCATAACCGATGGGTCCGTGGCGTCGAAGGGAAGTATGGAAAATGGCGGGCCACGGCGGATGTGAAAAAAGCAGGGTCCGGTCGAGGGAAAGAGAGGCCGTGAGCCGCAGAAGGGTCGAGGATGCGGATGACTCCTGTGCGGCGCGTGCGAAACGAGTCAGGGTTCGCGAACCGGCTTTAGAACACGGCGTCGGTTTCGGTATCCCCGCCTTCCCCCTACGCGTGGGATGAAAAACCGGTTTACCGGCTGCCCTCGGGTAGCGATTGGGGTGGGGATAAATTTCCGAGAAGAGCGCGGGCGACCGGGATCCCGGTCATCACGGGTAGCCTTGCGGCGGAGGTGGCCGCATGGCGGTGGGACGTCCGTGGGTTGATGGGTGTGCCGGGGTCTGTCGCCCCGATGGGATCCGGGCTGAAAGGGCACGAGGAACACCCGATTTACGGTACTCGGATGTCATGAATCTGGTATAATATCCCCACCCTGGTTGCACGGCCGGTAACTTTGACGGGGGCCCGTGGCGGGGTTCTCTCCCCCGGGATGCCCGGCCCAGGCAGGGGGAGGCAGCGGGTCGCGCGAGGGTCATGTCCGGGAAGGACATTCCAGCAACGGTTGTTTCGAGGTAAGTATCGGAGAAGAGGAAAGCGAGGTAAGGGACATGGCAGAACTCAAGGAAGCGGTCCTGGTGGACGGGGTGAGGACCCCCAACTTCCGGGCCCACAAGGAGAAGGGGTGGGCCCGCCACCTGCGTCCGGACGAGCTGCTCACCTACGTGTACAACGCGCTCTTCGAGCGCAATCCGCAGGTGAAGCCGGAGGACGTGGACGCCGTCTTTTGCGGCACGGCCAACCAGACCGGCATGCAGAACGACATCGCCCGCCTGGGGTGGCTGGCCTCCGGGCTGCCGGAGAGCGTGCCCACCAACGGCATCAACCAGCAGTGCCCCTCGGGGATGTCGGCCATCGAGCACGCCTGCCGGGCCATCATGGCCGGGGAGGGAGAGATCTTCATCGCCTCCGGGGTGGAGGACATGATGAACGTGCCCATGGCCGCGGGCATGGACATCCCGCCCCGTATCGCCCAGTACTACAACCCCATGGAGCTGCCCATGGGGGCCACGGCGGAGAAGATCGCCGAGGTGTACAACGTCTCCCGCGCCGACGCCGAGCTCATGGCCTACTGGAGCCACATCAAGGCCCGTGACGCCCGGGACGCCGGCAAGTTCAAGGACGAGATCGTCCCCATCCCCGCCCTGGACGAGAACGGCAACGAGTTCCTCTGCGACCGCGACCAGTGGATCCGGGACAACCCCAGCCTGGAGCAGATGGCCCAGATGCAGCCGGCCTTCAAGCCCGACGGCATCGTGACCGCGGCCATAAGCTCCCCCCTGACCGTGGGAGCCTGCGCCGCCCTGTTCATGAGCCGGGAGAAGGCGGATGAGCTGGGGCTTTCCTATCACCTCCGTTACGGCGGCGGGTGCATGGCCGGTTGCGACCCCACCATCATGGGGATAGGGCCGGTATACGCGGTGCAGAAGCTCCTGGCCCGCAAGGGGCTCACCATCGAGGACATCGACCTCTGGGAGCTCAACGAGGCCTTCGGGACCCAGGCCCTGGCGGTCATCCGCGAGCTGGGCATCGGGCACAACGCCCCCTTCGACAACATCAACGTGTGGGGCGGCGCGCTGGCCCTGGGCCATCCCCTGGGGGAGTCCGGGTGCCGCATCGTCATCACCCTGAACAACATCATGAAGAAGGACTTCCCGGAGGCCAAGCGGGCCATCGCCACCCTCTGCGGTGGCTTCGGGAACGCCAACGCCACCCTCTGGGAGAAGGTGGAATAGGGCTTAGAAGATAGGAGGGGAAAGGAGGCGCGGAACCCCGCGCCTCCTTTGCGCGCGGAGCGTTATGGGCGGTGAGGCCCGAAAAACCGTTGTCGTGAGCGTGCCGTGCGGCCCGGGGTTTGCGGGTCGTCTCACGCCGTGGATGGTAGGCTCACCGGCATGCTTGGGTTGACCTGGCCGATGGCCGGCCTCCTACGGGTAAAGCGCTGGCCATGGGTAGGGCCGGCCCCCAGGCGGTCACCCGCTCATCCTGCCCGGCACCGCACGAGATATTCCTCGGCCTCCCTGGAGCCCCTCCAACCCTCGCTCCTGACCTCCTTCGCCTCCAGCTTCTTGTAGGTGAGGAAGAAATTCTCCACTTCCACCAGGAGGTGGGGCGGCAGTTCGGAGATATCCCGGAAGGGGGACCAGCGCGGGTCGTTCACCGGGACGGCCAGGATCTTGTTGTCGATGCCCTTCTCGTCCATCATGCGCAGCATCCCGATGGGCTTGGCCTCGATTAGGCATCCCGGGAAAGTCGGCTCGTCGATGAGTACCAGGATGTCCACCTCGTCCCCGTCCTCGGCCAGGGTGCCCTCCACGTACCCATAATCCGCTGGATAGTGCACGGCGCTGAAGAGGACGCGGTCCAGCTTTATCCTGCCGCTCCGGCGGTCGTACTCGTACTTGTTGCGCGATCCCTTGGGCACCTCCACGATGACTCGCACGACCTTCGGGAAATCTCCCTGGGACAATCCCGTTTCACCTCCCGTTTCCTCGCCGTTTTTACCTTCCTATCATACTCCTGGAACCTCTGGAAAGTCCTCGGGGGAGGGGTATCTCCCATGGCGGCAAACCCCTTCGAGAAGGGGGGCTTTAAACTCCCGGCGACCTTTTCCTGATATTACCAGTGACCGATTTCCGGTTCCCGCGCCCTGAGATCCCGGCTTCCCATTGCGCTTGCCTTACCCCCTCCGCGCCACCCGCCCCATCCCTGGACTCCCCGTCACCAGGGATGACGGCCGTAGAATATGCGCTTGGTCGCCTCGGCCCCCAGCACGTAAAGGCAGACGATGAGGAGCAGCACGGGGAAAAAGGTGAGGGGGAGCCTCTGGAAACCGAAAACCTCGCCCAGCGGGAAGAAGGGTAGGGAGAGCGAAGCCATGATCACCAGGAGGGTGGCCACGGCCAGGAATTTACCTGGCCGACTGCGGAAAAAGGGTTTACGGGTGCGCACCACCAGGACGATGAGGGCGGCGGAAACCACGGATTCCACGAACCAGCCGGTACGGAACTGGCGCACGTCGGCATGCAGGAGCCAGAGGAGGACGCCGAAAGTGAGGTAGTCGAAGATGGAACTCAAAGGCCCGAAGACCAGCATGAAGCGTCTTATGAACTTGATGTCCCACCTCCGGGGCCTTTCCACCAGCTCTTGGTCCACCTCGTCGGTGGCGATGCCCATCTCCGGGAAGTCGGTCAGGAGGTTGGTGAGCAATATCTGCCCGGGCAGCATGGGAAGAAAGGGTAGGAAAAGGGAAGCCCCGGCCATGCTGAACATGTTCCCGAAGTTGGCGCTGGTGGCCATGAACACGTACTTCAGGGTGTTGTTGAAGGTTTTCCTCCCCTCCACTACTCCCTGTACCAGGACATCCAGGTCCTTTTCCAGGAGAACGATCTGCGCCGCTTCCTTGGCCACGTCCACCGCATCTTCCACGGAGATCCCCACGTCCGCGGCATGGAGGGCGGGTGCGTCGTTTATTCCGTCGCCCATGAACCCCACCACGCTCCCCGCCTTCTTCAGGGCCTGGATTATGCGCTCCTTCTGGTTGGGCTCGATCTCGGCGAAGATGCCCACCTCCTGTACCCGCTTCAACAGGGCCTCTTCGCTCATGCTGCTTATCTCGGATCCGGTGAGCAGCGCCGTCTCCTGGAGGCCTATCTCCTCCGCTGTTCGCTTGGCCACCAGGCGATTGTCCCCGGTGATCACCTTTATTCTTACGCCCAGTTGTTCCAGGCGGTGCACTGTTTCCCGGACTCCCGGCTTGGGAGGGTCGAAAAAGGTCAGCAAGCCCGCAAAGACCATGTCCCGCTCATCCTCGCGGGTTAGGGAATCTTTTCCTTCCAGGTGCCGGTAGGCCACCCCGAGCACCCGAAATCCCCGCCCGCTCTCTTCCCTGAATATGCGCTCGATGTCCGCGGCCACGGAGTCCAGGCTAACCGTTTTCCCCTCCGAGACCTCTGCTTGCGTGCAGACCTCCAGCACCTTGTCCAGCGCCCCCTTGGTGACCATCAAGGCCCCCTCTTTCCCGGCCACCAACACCGTGAGGCGCTTGCGGACGAAGTCGTAGGGGATCTCGCCCAGCTTCCGGAATTCGCCCACATCAAGGGCGCATTCCCGGCGGAGTGCTTCATCGATGGGGTTGGAAAACCCGGTTTCCAGGGCGGCGTTCAGGCATCCCAGCTGCATGACCCTCGGTGAATCAAGGCCGTCCGGCCCCAGCGCCGAGGCCAGGTGCACCTCGCCCTGGGTGAGGGTACCCGTCTTGTCCGAGCAGAGGACGTTCATGCTGCCGAAGTTCTCGATGGAGGCCAGGACCTTCACGATGACCTTGCTCCGGGCCATACGCCTGGCGCCGTGGGAGAGATTGACGCTGATAATGGCGGGAAGAAGCTGGGGGGTCAGGCCCACCGCCAGGGCCAGGGAGAAGAGGAGGGAATCCAGGATGGGTCGGTGGAAGGCCACGTTGACGGCGAAGATGAAGAGGACCAGCACCAGGGTGGCCTCCATGAGGAGGTAGCCGAAGTGACGGACCCCTCGTTCGAACTCCGTTTCCGCCGGCTTGAGGCGCAGGCGGTCGGAGATCTTTCCGAACTCGGTATCCCGACCGGTGAGCACGACCACCGCCCGGGCCTCTCCGCTGATCACGTGGGTGCCCATGAAAAGGGAGTTCTTGCGGTCCTTGAGCGGAGTGCCCGCAGGCATAACGCCGGCCGCCTTCTCCACCGGGAAGGTCTCCCCGGTAAGTACCGCCTCGTCCACGAAGAGATCCGTGGATTCGAGGATCAGGCAATCGCCGGGCACGGAGGAACCGGCGGAGAGTAGCACCACGTCGCCGGGCACCAGTTCCTCCACGTCGATGTCCGCCGGTTTCCCGTCACGCAGAACGCAGGCCTTTATCTTGACCAGGGAAAGCAACTCAGCCACCGCATCGGCGGCCCCCTTTTCCTGCCAGAAGCCGAGCAGGCCGCTCACCAGGATGATGGAGAGGATGATGATGCCGTCGGTGGGGTCATGGAGGAAAAAGGATACCGAGGCCGCAAAGGCCAGGATGAGGATGATGGGGCTCCGGAACTGGTTGAGCAGGAGGGATAAGATCCCCTTCTGACGTGAAGGCTCGAGGCGGTTGGGCCCCTCTTCCCTCAGTCGCGCCCTCGCTTCCCCGGAGCTCAGGCCTTGGGGCGAGGAACCCAAGCGGCTTAGAACCTCCTCGGGAGATCGAGACCAGAATTCGGTCACCGCTTCATGGGCCATTGGCTGATCTGCTCGCTTCTCCACGCTCCACAAGCCGGTGTCGTGGTTGAAGGGCAAGACCTGGACCTGGGCCTTGCCCCCGGCGCATATCCCCCGCGAAACAGCACCCATTATATCCCACCGCGGACTTCCCCGGACGTGTGCTGAGCCGAGCCCGGGGCTAAGACTCGCCCCTTTCCACCTCCCCATCGTAGATCACGGGGATGGCGTCATCGGCGGAGAAAACCTCGCTTCCTCTTTCTTCCGGGGATATGGAGAGGTTTTCGTCCAGGTACTCCCTTGCTTTCTCCATTTTTCACCTCCTCTCCAGAGCCGTTGCGTTTTCCACTCCTTTATTCAACGGGCCAAGGTTTAAGGGCGGGTGCATCGCGGTTTACGGTTTGGTTAAAAGTGTTTGTTTTTGCGGGGGACGAATATATATTAGCGGGAGGGACCTTGAGGGGAAGGGTTCCGCGCCGGGTCCGGAGAGGGAGCGTTGGCCTTGAAGAGGATACTCATCATCGAGGACGAGAGGCCGCTGGCGGAAGCGGTGGGCTTCAGCCTGGAGAGGGAGGGTTTCCAGGTGGACATAGCCCTGGACGGGGAGAGCGGCTGGAGGAAGTGCCAGGAGGGCGGCTACGACCTGGTGCTTCTGGACCTCATGCTCCCGGGGATGGACGGCATGGAGATATGCCGCAGGCTGCGACGGGAAAGCGAGATACCGGTGATCATGCTCACGGCCAAGGACTCCGACGTGGACAAGGTACTGGGGCTGGAGATGGGCGCCGACGACTACGTGACCAAGCCCTTCAACATGCGGGAGCTCACGGCCCGGGTGAAGGCCGTCCTGCGCCGCTGGGCGGGGGACAGGGAGGAAAAGGGCGGCCGCCTGCTGCGGGCCGGGGACATCGAGCTGGACCGGGAGAGGCACGAGGTGCGGGTGGGGGGCAGGGTGGTGGAGATGCCCCTCATGGAGTACCGTCTCCTGGAGCTCTTCCTGCGCCACCCGGGGAAGGCGCTTCCCCGTGAGTACTTGATCAGCCAGGTATGGGAGGGGGACTATTTCGGCCAGAGCAAGACCCTGGAAGTGCACATCCGGCGGCTTCGGGAGAAGATAGAGCCGGACCCCTCCCGTCCCTCCCGCGTAGTGACCGTTCGCGGGGTGGGATACCGGTTCGAGGCGGGCGGGGATCGAAGTTGAAGAGCCTGAAGCGCATCCTTATCGCCCGCTACACTCTCCTGGTCGCCGCGGTCCTCGTCCTCCTCTCCCTGCTGGTGATCATTCCGGTCAGGAACTACACCCTTTCCAGGGAGAAGAGGGACCTGGAGGACCAGGCCCGGCTTTTCGCCGGCCAGGCGGCGCGCTTTTTCGGCGGGGAGATGAGCGCCGAGGAGGTGGACCACTTCCTCGAGGAGCTGGCCGGCGAGCTTCCCATAAGGCTAACGGTCATCGACGACCAGGGCAGGGTGCTGGGAGACTCGGAGTTTCCCGCCGAGGAGATGGAGAACCACGCGGGCCGACCGGAGGTGGCGGCCGCCCTGCGCGGAGAGGTCTCCTCTTCCAGCCGTGAGTCGCGCACCCTGGGGAAGAGGTTCATCTACGCCGCGGCGCCCGTCGTGTCGGACGGCGAGATCGTCGGCGTGGCGCGCGTCTCCGTGCAGGAGGAGGACGTCATGCCGGTCATCCTGAACCTCTGGTGGATAATCCTGGCCGCCTTCGGGTTGCTCCTCTTGGTCATCGTGGGGGCCAGCCTGTGGACGGAGAGGACGGTGGTGGGCGCCCTGGTCGGCCTCTGCGAGGGGGTCTCCTCGGTCGCCGCCGGGGATCTGGGGAAGAGGGTGGCCGCCCCCGGCATCGCGGATTTCGCCCTCCTGGCGGAGAGCTTCAACGCCATGGCCGACGAGGTGAGGCGGCGCGTGGAGGAGATGGACTCGGAGAGGAAAAAGCTGGAAGCGATACTTGGGAACGTGTCCTCCGGGATCCTGGTGGTGGACGCCGAGAACCGCGTGCTTCTCCTCAACCCCGCCGCGGAGGCGGTTCTCGGCGTGGGGGCGGCTGACGCCGTGGGGCGGCGCCTCATCGAGGTCTTTCCCGACACCGAGCTCGAGGGCGCGGTGATCCTGGCCGGGAAGGGCGAGGTGGTGGAAAAGGAGCTGGAGCTGTTCTACCCCCGGCGCATGACCTTGCGCCTGAAATCCCTCCCCGTGAGGACGGCGGACGGCCGGGTAGGGGCCACGGTGAGCACCCTGGAGGATATAACCCCCCTCAAACGCGTGGACCGCATCCGGCAGGATTTCGTGGCCAACGTCTCCCACGAGCTGCGTACCCCGGTGGCCACCGTGCGCGCCCTCACCGAGTCCCTTCTGGGAGGTGCGCTGGAAAGCCGGGAGACGGCGGAGCGTTTTCTCCGGGACCTGGACCGGGAAACGGCCAGGCTCTCCCAGCTGGTCGAGGACCTGCTCGCCCTGAGCCGGTTGGAGGCCGGGGAGACGGTCCTGCGGGTGGAGGAGCTCTCCCTGCTTGGCGTGGTGGAGGACCGCCTGGAGCGGAAATCCAAGTTGGCCGCCAAGTACGGGGTGCATCTGGACTTGGACGTGGAACCCGGGATCGCCGTGGAGGCCGACGGGGGCCTGTTGGCCACCCTCCTGGACAACCTCCTGGACAACGCCATCAAGTACAACCGGCCGGGAGGCCGCGTGGTGGTCGCCGCGCGACGCGAGGGCGAGGACGTGCTCATCGAGGTCCGGGACACGGGGGTGGGCATCCCCAGGGAGGAACTGCCCCGCATCTTCGAGAGGTTCTACCGCGTGGACCGGGCGCGCTCCCGCGAGACGGGAGGGACGGGTTTGGGGCTTTCCATAGTCAAGCACATCGCCGAGCTCCACGGAGGAGGGGTGAGCGTGGAGTCCGAGGTCGGGGCAGGGTCCGCCTTTTTCGTCCGCATACCCCGGGTGCCACGGCGCGGCGTTGAATGAGGCGGCCGCAGGAAGCCCGCACGGTCTCCTCCGAAACTATATGAAACTCGAAGCCATAACTGGAAACGGGACCCTATACACCCCGTAGCGCGATCCTGGCTTCATCTGAGGCTATACAAAACCCGAGGCCATAACCCCGGAGTGGGAACTTTGAGATTAACATGGTTGACAAACCCTTTTCCCCTCCGCAAGGGGGCACCCCGAACCTTCTTTTCTCCTTTAGGCCGGGCCGCATGCCGTCCTTCGCCAAACCCGCGCGACCGTCCCCGCTCGGAGACGAGAAAAGAGCTTTAACATTATTGCCTCGTGCCTACAGCTTTTCAGGCTCGTCCCCAAAAGCCCCAAGGCGAGGATGCTTGCCATTAACATATTAGCCTCGTGCCTAGCCTCGTGCCCACGGCTTTTTTAGCACTCGATGGAAACATACGGTGTGCCTGTGCCGCAAAGCAATCAATCCCTTAAACCGGATTTAAACTTTTGGTTTCCGAGAATTTACCCTTTATTAACCCGTATTTAAGGGGTGGCCTCTCAAATGGTGATGAGACATGGAAGCTTGAAAGGGTTCACCTACGTAACGGGCGCGCTAAGAGGAAGCGGTACGTGCCGGGGAAAAGGAACGCCCGGCGGGAAGACGAGAAGGAGGTAGGTAATGACAGCAAAGAAGACCGTTTTCGCCGTCGTGGCCGTGGCCATGCTTCTGCTGCTGGCGGCGGGATGCGGCGGAGGGGGAGGGGGTGCCGGAGAGGAGGAAAAACCCGAGCTTTCAGGCACCTTGAACCTCTCCGGCTCCACCACCGTGCTTCCCCTCGCCCAGGAAGCGGCGGAGATGTTCATGGACGAGAACCCCGAGGTCACGGTAAACGTGCAGGGTGGGGGTTCCAGCGTGGGCATCTCCAACGTGGCCGAGGGAGTGGTGGACATAGGTAATTCCTCCCGCGACCTCAAGGAGGAGGAGAAGAACCTGGGGCTCGTGGACCACAAGATAGCCCTCGACGTCATCGCGGTCATCGCGCACAAGGACGTTCCAGTGGAAAATCTTACCAAGGATCAGGTGAAGGCCATCTTCACCGGTAAGATAACCAACTGGAAGGAAGTAGGTGGGCCGGACCAGGCCATCAGGGTGGTGATTCGCGACGAGGCCTCCGGGACCCGCGAGATGTTCGACGAGAAGGCCCTGGGCAAGGAGAAACCGGTAGCCGGAGCCATCGAGTGCAACAGTAACGGTATCGTGCGCCAGACGGTCTCCTCCACGCCCTATTCCATCGGCTATATCTCCCTGGGCTATCTGGACAACTCGGTGAAGGCCCTGAAGTACGAGGGCGTGACCGCCAACAAGGAGAACGCGGTGAACAAGACCTACCCACTGTCAAGGTACCTCCACATGTTCACCAAGGGCGAGGCCACCGGCCTGGCCAAGGCCTTCATCGACTTCGTCCTCTCGGAGCGCTTCCAGAACGAGGTGGTGGCCAAGGAGTACATCCCCATGACCCAGGTATGATGCGCAACCGGATATGCGGCGGGCGCGCCGTGGTCCTACAGCCGGCGCGCCCGAAACGCCGCGAAAAGGTATAGAAGCCGGGAGGCAAACAGTTGTCCTCCATAGACAGGGAATGGCTGATCAGAAGGATCCTCCTGGTGGCGGCCATGGTGGTCGTCGTGGGCTTGGCCATGGTGGTCTATTTCGTGGCCAAGGAATCCCTCCCGGCCTTCAGGGAGGCCGGCCCGGCCAACCTCTTCTCCGCCACCTGGAGCCCCCGGGATGGGCGTTACGGTATGCTGGTCTTCCTGGTCGGAACGTTGACCACCGCCGCCGGGGGGCTGCTCCTGGGCACCCCCCTAGCCCTGAGCTTGGCCCTTTTCCTCACCCAGGTCGCCCCCCGGCGTTCCCGGGCCCTCTTCGCCCGCGGCGTGGAGATCCTGGCCGGCATACCTTCCATAGTCCTGGGGTGGTTGGGGTTCACCGTACTCGTTCCCTGGATCAGGAAGCTCTCCGGTAGCTCGGGAAGCGGCATACTTGCCGCCAGCATTATCCTGGCCGTGATGGTCATGCCCACCATCACCGCCATCTCCAAGGATGCCCTGGAGGCCGTTCCCGCATCTTACGCCCAGGCCTCCCTGGCCGTGGGGGCCACCCGGTGGCAGACGATCTGGAGGGTTCTCCTGCCTGCCGCCAGGCCGGGCATCCTGGCCGCGGTGATCCTGGGGATGGGGAGGGCCGTGGGTGAGACCATGGCCGTGGCCATGGTCATCGGACCCGCGTCGGTCTTCCCCACCTCGCTAACCACCCCCACCCACACCCTTACCACGAAGATCCTCATGGAGATGGGGGAATCGACCGGGGTACAGCGCTCTTCTCTCTTCGCCATGGGGCTGGTGCTGCTTCTGCTGGCCATGGCCCTGGTGCTCCTGGTGCGCCGGGTGTCCAGGGGGCGGGAGGCGTACAAGGTGGTGGAATGAACGCGGGGATGGAAGGGAATGGCCCGCTACGTCCGGGCCCCTGGAGACCGAATGCGCGGGACGGAGTTTTTAGAGGGGGCGACGAGGCGTTGAGAATCATGGAGAGGGCGACCGGAATGGAGGAGGGAAAGGCTGGCCTGAGGGCGGGGAACGACGTGCCGGTAGAAAGGCCGGCGCAGCGGTCCGGTGCGAGGCCCGTTTCCCGGCGGCGGGAAGGCGAAATGGCGGAGGTGGCGGCAAAAGCGCGCAGGAGGGCCTTTCTCGCCGACCGCATGGCCAGGTTGGGCATCTGGTCGCTTTCCGCGCTGGCCCTCTCGGTGGTGGCCTTAGTCTTAGGGGTTATCCTCTGGAACGGACTTGGAACGGCGCTTTCCCCTTCTTTCTTATTCGGCAAGCCGGAGGCCATGCGGGAAGGAGGGGGCATATGGCCCATGGTGGTCTCCTCGTTTTACCTGGCCGCCCTCACCCTCCTCATGGTCATCCCCCTCGGCGTGGGGGCGGCCGTCTACATGTCCGAATACGCGGGGGAAGGCCGGCTGACCCGCCTGGTGCGGTTCGGAGCCGATTCCCTTTCCGCGGTGCCCTCGGTGGTCTTCGGCATCTTCGGGATGGTGGTCTTCGTCATCTACCTGGACCTGGGCTATTCCCTGCTGGCCGGGGCACTCACGCTGACCCTCCTGAACCTGCCCACGGTGATGCGTTCCGCCGAGGAGGCCATAAGGAGCGTCCCGGTGTCTTTGAGGGAAGCGGCCCTGGCCCTGGGCTGCACGAGGTGGGAGACGGTCAAGAAAGCGGTGCTGCCCGTGGCCATGCCCGGCATCACCACCGGCGCCATCCTCTGCGTGGGCCGGATCGTGGGTGAAAGCGCGGCGGTCATCTACACCGTGGGGCTCTTCGTGCGCAAGGTGCCCTGGTCGCCCTTGAGGCCGGCGGCACCCATGGCTGCCAATATCTGGCACATGTATACCGAGGGGGCGCTGGTTCCGGACTGGTTCAGGGTGGCCAGCGGTGAAGCGGCCTTTCTCCTCCTCCTGGTCCTCATCCTCAACCTGGCGGCCAGGTCGGTGGCGGCTGCGGTGAGGAAGAGGATGGGTTACCGAGTTTGAGGTGATGTCCATGTCGGTCAACTCCTTCGTACAGGGCAAGGTCAACCTGGCGGCCAGGTCGGTGGCGGCTGCGGTGAGGAAGAGGATGGGTTACCGAGTTTGAGGTGATGTCCATGTCGGTCAACTCCTTCGTACAGGGCAAGGTCAACCTGGCGGCCAGGTCGGTGGCGGCTGCGGTGAGGAAGAGGATGGGTTACCGAGTTTGAGGTGATGTCCATGTCGGTCATCTTGTTCGTGTCGAGCAGGGTAAAGGGATGGCGAGCGGGTTCCGTCAGGGTCGAAGGCGCCGCCCCCTCGCAAGGTGAGCGGGCAGGCGCGGAAAGCGAAGCCATGCCGGGCGAGGGCGCGAAATTCCGCTTGCGGGGCGTGAGCCTCCGTTACGGCGACCGCCCCATATTGGAAGGTATTACCATGGACATACCGGAGCGCAGGATCACGGCGGTGATCGGGCCTTCCGGCTGCGGGAAATCCTCCTTTCTCCGTTGCCTGAACCGCATGAACGACCTGGTGGAGGGAAGCAGGCTGGAGGGGCTTGTCCTGCTGGACGGGGAGGATATCTACGCTCGCGAATACGACGTGACGGCGCTGCGGAGGAGGGTGGGGATGGTCTTTCAGAAGCCCAACCCTTTCCCCAAGACGATATACGAGAACGTGGCCTTCGGGCCGCGGATCTTCGGGATAAAGGACCGCGAAACCCTGGACGGTATCGTGGAATCGAGTCTCAAGAGGGCGGCTCTGTGGGAGGAGGTCAAGGACAAGCTGCGGGAACCTGCCCTGGCCCTTTCCGGCGGGCAGCAGCAGCGGCTGTGCATCGCGCGGGTTCTGGCGGTGGAGCCGGAGGTCATCCTCCTCGACGAGCCGTGCTCGGCGCTGGACCCCATAGCCACCCAGCGCATCGAGGACCTCCTTGCGGAGTTGAAGGAGAGTTACACCATCGTCATCGTCACCCACAACATGCAGCAGGCGGCCAGGGTGAGCGACTTCACGGCTTTCTTCCTCATCGAGTCCCAGGGCGAACCGGGGAGGCTGGTGGAGTTCGGGGACACGGCCACCATCTTCACCGCCCCCGCCGACCCGAGGACGGAGAGGTACATCACGGGAAGGTTCGGTTGAGTAGGGCGGGTTCAAGGTTCCAGGAGGTGAAGGCGGAGCCGGCGCCCTCCCTGCCCTCCCTGCCGAACGGGCAGGTCGCCTCGCGTGCGGAGGGCCTGCATATGCCGGTGAGGGAGGGGATGGACAGCCAGGGAGGGGAGGGGCGGACTTGCGTCATGGGGCAGGATGGATGACCGGGGCATGGGAAACGGTAGGCATACGCGGGAAGGAGGAAGGGTCTTGGAGGCCAGGAAGGATTTTCACCACAGGCTGGACGATCTCTACCAGGAGATCCTGCGCATGGGGAGCGATCTCCTGCACACCATAGAGAAGACGCGCCTGTGCTTCATGGCGCTCGATCGGGCGGCCGCGGAGCAGATCATCGCCGGGGACGACCACTTCGACGCTTACCGCAACCGGCTGGAGGGGGAAGGGCTGGAACTCCTCGCCCTGCAGGCCCCGGTGGCCATCGACCTGCGCCTCATCATCGTCATCATGCGCATGGCCCAGAAGTTCGAGCGCATGGCCGACCTCTGCGAGGACATAGCGGTGGCGGTGAAGAACATCCACGCCGACCACGTACATGCATGGATGAGGGAGGCCATAGACGAGATGGCCCGCAGGGCCATACGGCTCGTGGAGCGGGCCTTGGCCTGTTTCAAGGAGCGCGACGTGGAGATGGCCAGGCAGCTGGACGCCATGGACGACCCCGTGGATCAGCTCTACCGCGGCTTCTTCAAGGAGTTCGACCGGGGAAGGGAGGAGGAAATCGAGGTGGTCATACGGGTGATCATGATCGCCCGCTTCTTCGAGCGAATAGCCGACCACGCGGTGGACATAGGGGAGAACGTCCTCTTTCTGGTGGAGGGCTCCTGAAGCCGCGTGGAGCGCTTGCACGGCGGCCGGTATTGGCCGGGGACGACGTCATCTACCCGGTAGGGGGGTCCTGGAGGAGCTCCGCGTGGATTCCACGTTACTTCTTGCGTCGAGGGCCTCAACCTCCCAAGCTTGCTCATCAGCGCTTCATCCCCCGCTTGGGCTTTAAATGACCCTACGGGGCCGCCACACGCCTCACCTTGCTTGCGCCGTCCATTACCGGCAAATATAATTACCCCGCCGCCAGTGGAAGCGAACGGAGAGGAACCGCGGATATCGGCTCGCCGGGGATCGGTTTCAGGGATGCGCTTAAAAGGAGCGTTTTTCCGTTTCCGGGAGGAAGACGGGCGAGGAGAGGGAGAAAGATGCCGGATATGGATACCTGTCCCCAGTGCGGGCTGCCCCTGTACATCAGCAGCCAGCATGCCTGGTTACCCAACGGAGTCATCCGGGCCCGGCGGGAGAGCCGCCAGCGCCTGGTCCTCTTCGAATGCGGGAACCTCGATCCCCTCTTCACCGGGATCTCGGAGTTGATCGGGGTCCCCATAGAGAGGCTGGTCATCGACGCTTCCCGGAGGTCCACGCGGGATTACATGCGCTACGTGGTCCCGGACGACGTGAAGGAGATGATCAGGAACCGGGAACTCGACCTCAAGCCGGTATTCGACTCCACCTTCCTCATCTGGAGGGCCATGGGTTACGGGAAATTGAGTGTGGAGACGGTGAAGTTCGAGGGGAAAAGCGATGATTTCATCACCGTCCTGGCGGAACGGCCCTACTCCGTTCCCCTGGCGGTGGGCAATTTCGCCGGTTCCCTGGAGGCCATCCTGGAGAGGGAGCCGGGCGTGGAGTACCGGGAGGCAAGCCCCGGCGTTTACCGCATAACCGTGCGCGAGTCGGAGAACCCGTCCGAGCTGAGATCCCGTTTGCGCTGGAAGGGATACGGGATGGAATACAAGCAGGGTGACCTGGAATGGGAGCGGTGTCCATCCTGCGATGCCCCCCTGGCGCTCCGGGAATTCAGGTGGGATCCGGCCAGCGGTTCCATCCGCAGCACGCTGACCGGGCGCAGGATGGTCATGACCGGCCCCTCCATGATCGACCCCATCTTCGATGAGCTGGAGGAGGAGCTGGGGGAGGCCATACCCCGCGTGGTGGTGGAAGCCCAGAAACGGTTCGTGAAGTCCGGGTTTTTCGCCGTGGAGGAAGTGGTGAGCGAGGAGAACATACGGGAGAAGCTGGCCGTGCGGGGCCTGGGGTACCTCCGGTACCTGAGGATGGGAAGGAAAGGCGTCCAGTTGAGGATGGAGAACGTGGCCCTTCCCCTGATGGGGGTGGGCCTGGCCCAGGGCCTCTTCGAGAAAGCCTTCCAGGTGGAAAGCGAAGTGGAATGGGAATTCGCCGGCGACGGGGATCTGCTGGTAGAGGTGATGCCCCGTTGACCTCCGGCCAGGGCTTGGCTTTCGGCTGAGCCCGCGGGGGACGCAGGACCGGAGGCCGGTGCCGGCTCGGCGGGAGAAGCCCTCCGGATCCGGCGCGGGCTTTGGGTTGCCCGGGACGTTCCCTCCCCGGAAAGCACGGCGGGTCGCATCGGCGCGAGGGCCAGGGCCGCGGGAGGAGGGGACCCGGCTTAACCGGGGGGGCGGGAAAGAGGAGGCAGTGGGACCGTGGTCAGGGTGAGGTTCGCCCCCTCGCCGACGGGCCACCTGCACTTGGGGTCGGCGAGGACGGCGCTTTTCAACTGGCTTTTCGCCCGGGGGCAGGGCGGGGCGTTCATCCTGCGCATCGAGGACACCGATCCGGAAAGGTCCAGCCGTTCCATGGAGGAATCCATCCTCCAGGACCTCAAGTGGCTGGGGCTGGACTGGGACGAGGGCCCCGACGTGGGCGGGCCGCACGCCCCCTACCGGCAGAGCGAAAGGGGGGAGGTCTACCGGGAGCACGCGCGGCTGCTGGTGGAGAAGGGACTGGCCTACCCCTGTTTCTGTACCCCGGAGGAACTGGAGGAGAAGAAACGCCGCGCCCTGGCCGAGGGTCGTTCTCCCCTCTACGACGGGAGCTGCCGGGATCTCCCTCCCGGGGAGATAAGGAGGAGGGAAGCGGGGGGGCAGAGACCCGCTCTGCGGTTCAGGGTGCCGGAGAGGGAGATCGTCTTCCAGGACCTCCTGCACGGGCTGGTGCGCTTCCCGGCGGGATCGGTGGGCGATTTCATCATCCTGCGCTCCGACGGCCGAGCCGGATTCCATTTTTCGGTGGTGGTGGACGACGCGGCGATGGGGATAACCCACGTCATCAGGGGCGAAGACCACCTCTCCAACACCGCCCGTCACCTGCTTCTCTTCGAGGCGCTGGGGTACCCGGCGCCAATGTACCTGCACCACTCGCTGCTGCTGGGCCCCGACGGTGGAAAGATGAGCAAGCGCCACGGGGCCACCGCGGTACGGGAATACCGGGAGATGGGCTACCTGCCTCAGGCCCTGGCCAATTACCTGGCCCTCCTCTCCTGGTCGCCCCCGGAGGGAAGGGAGGTGCTGGACCTCGATGAACTGGTGGAGCTCTTCGACATCGGCGACCTCTCGCGGAGCCCCGCCGTCTTCGACCGGGAACGCCTGGAATGGCTGAACGGGAAGCACCTGCGCCGCATGCCCCTGGAGGAACTGGTGAAGGTGGCCGGACCCTACGCCCCCTGCTGGTCGGGGCATCCCCTCTTCCCGGTGATGCTTGAATCCGTATTGGATAATATTACCAATTTAGGGGAGCTGCCCGGCTACCTGGAGGCCTACGGCGAGCCCGCGGAGCCGGAGGAGCGCGCCGCGGAGTGGCTGCGGGGAGAGGTGGCGGCCAAGGTGTTGGAAAAGGCGGCGCAGCTCCTGCGGGAGCACGATATACGGAGCCTGGAGGACGCCCAGGAAGCGGTGGCCCGGCTCCGCAGCGCCTTCGCCGGGCACGACCTCAAGCCCAAGGAGATCCTCATGCCCTTGCGGGTGGCCCTCACCGGAAGGGACCGCGGGCCCGCCCTCCACTACCTCATCTACGTACTCGGCAAGGAGGAATGCCTCCGAAGGCTCCGGCTCGAGCGTGGGGCCTGATGTACAAAGACCCTTGACACGTCATTGCGAGGAGGCGCGTCATTACCTTTTATCCGTCATTGCGAGGAGGCGCGCATGCGCCGACGAAGCAATCTCGACCGGAGACGAAACCGCACCCTCGCCCCCGGATCAACCCCGCCTTGGTGATCCCAAGCGATCGGTCACTTTCCGGGTGGCGCCGGAAATCACCCGGTCAATGCCGTTCTGACGACGGCCCCTTTGCCATCCACAACCCTTATAATATTCAATACGCCGGCGGGAAGGAGGAGGAGCATGCTCCGGGAGATGCTGGAAAACATCAAGGCGGACATCCGGGCGGCGCGGGAGCGGGATCCGGCCGCGCGCAGCACGCTGGAGATAATCCTGGCCTATCCGGGTATTCACGCCTTGTGGATACACCGCCTGGCCCACTGGCTGTGGAACCGCAATGTCCCCCTGGTCCCCCGGCTCATATCCCATCTCAACCGCTGGCTGACGGGAATAGAGATACATCCGGGGGCGAAGATAGGGAAGGGGGTGTTCATCGACCACGGCATGGGGGTGGTCATCGGGGAGACCACGGAGATCGGGGACAACGTGACCCTGTACCAGGGGGTCACCTTGGGCGGCACCGGGAAGGAGAAGGGAAAGCGCCACCCCACGGTGGGCAGGAATGTGGTCATCGCCGCGGGGGCCAAGGTCCTGGGGCCCATAACCATCGGCGACGATTCCAAGGTGGGGGCGGGAGCGGTGGTCATAAGGGACGTCCCTCCCCGCTGTACGGTGGTGGGCGTTCCGGGAAAGGTGGTGGTGCGCGAGGGCGAGCCGGTGATCGACCTCCACCACGAGGCCATACCGGATCCGGTGATGGACCGCATCGAGGCGCTGGACGCCCTCATCCGCAGGTTGGAGGACAGGCTGGAGAAGACCCACCGCGAGCTGGCAGCCGCCGAGGAAAAGCTGCGTCGCGCGGACAGGGAGCTGAGGTTGGTGGAGGAGAAATTGGGCTTGTCCGGCGATGTCCCCGGCGATCGAGCCCGGGACGAGGAGGGCCCCACGAACGGTGAGCGCGGGGATGCCGGGAATGCGGGTTAGCGGGCTGCGGCCTTTTCCCGGCCCTTAGGTCGGTTGCCGCCACGGTGAGGCCATGCGCTGGCGAGTGAACGAAGACCCGCCGTCCGGGCGGTCCGCTGGTCACGGGTTGCGGGGACGATAAGGGAAGGGAAGGAAAAGGCAGGAGAGGGGAGAGGCGAGCATGTCCCTCAAGGTCTACAACACCATGTCCCGAAGCAAGGAGGACTTCGTCCCCCGCGAGGAGGGCAAGGTGTCCATGTACGTGTGTGGGCCCACGGTGTACAACTATATCCACGTGGGCAACGGGAGGGCTTACCTGGTCTTCGACGTCATCCGGCGCTACCTCCAGTACAAGGGGTACGAGGTGTATTGCGTCCAGAACTTCACCGACGTGGACGACAAGATCATCGCCCGGGCCAGGGAGGAAGGAAAGACTCCCGAGGAGGTGGCCCGTTTCTACGAGCAGGCCTTCGTGGAGGACATGCGGGCCCTACGCGTCATGCCGCCCGACGTGGCACCCCGGGCCACGGATACCATACCCCGCATGCTGGAGATGATCCAGGGCCTGGTGGACAAGGGCTACGCATACGTGGTGGACGGGGACGTGTTCTTCAGCGTGGAGAAGTTTCCCGGGTACGGGAAACTTTCCCGCAGGACCCTGGAGGAGATGCGAGCGGGTGAACGGGTGGAGGTGGACGAGCGCAAGCGCCATCCCATGGACTTCGCCCTCTGGAAATCGGCCAAGCCGGGGGAACCGGCCTGGGATTCCCCCTGGGGGAAGGGGCGGCCCGGTTGGCACATAGAATGCTCGGCCATGTCCCTCCATTACCTGGGCATGGGGTTCGATATCCACGGCGGAGGGCAGGACCTCATCTTCCCGCACCACGAGAACGAGATAGCCCAGTCCGAGGCCTACACCGGGCAGGAGCCCTTCGTCCGGTACTGGATACACAACGGCTTCGTCAACATCCGCGAGGAGAAGATGTCCAAGTCCCTGGGCAATATCATCCTGGTGCGGGAGATACTGAAGAAATACCCCGCGGACGTGGTGCGCATGCTCACCCTCCAGACCCACTACCGGAGCCCCATCGATTTCGGGCCCGAGGCCCTGGAGGAGGCGCAACGCGCCTACGAGAGGCTGGAGAACTGCCTCTTCGCCCTGGACAGCTTCCTGGCCAAGCCGCCCTCCCGCGTGGCTCCCGTGCGCACCCAGAGGGAGGTGGAGCTCTCCGATTCCTTCTTCGACTTCGAGCGGCGCTTCGAGGAGGCCATGGACGACGACTTCAACACCGCAAGGGCCATGGGGGTCATCTTCGAGCTGGTGAAGGAGCTCAACGCCTACCTGGCTGAGGAGGAAAGATTTCCCACCCCGGCGGCTCCCATCATCGCCGGCCTGGGCCGGGACCTGCTGCTCAGGCTGTGCCGGGTGCTGGGCCTTTTCCAGCCTCCGGAGGAAGTGGGCGAGGAGTGCCTCCCGGAGGAGGAAGGAGAGGAACGGGTGGCCGGGGGGCTACCCGGGCCCGAGGAGCTGATCGAGCTCTTGCTGGAGGTCAGGGCCATGGCCCGCAGGAAGAAGGAATACGAGACCGCCGACTTCATACGCTCCCGCCTGGGGGAGATGGGCATCCGCGTGGACGACCTTCGCGAGGGTCAGCGCTGGAAGTACGTGGGGAGGCGGGAAGAGGATTGAGGTACGAGCAGGTGGAGGGGAGGAGGGCGGTCCTGGAGGCCCTGCGCGGTAACCGCACCGGCTTCGAGCTTATCCTGGCGGAGGGATTGCGGCCGGCGGAGATCCTGGAAGAGATTACCGCCCTGGCGCGCCGGAGGAAGGTGCCGGTCACCGTCCTCCCCCGGCGCGAGGTGGACCGCCTGGCGGTGTCCGATAGCCACCAGGGCGTCATCCTCCGCGTGGAGCCCTACCGCTACGCCACCTTCAGGCAGGTTCGCCAGGCCCTGGAGGAGAAGGAAGACCCCCTGGTGGTGCTCCTGGATGGGATAACCGACCCCCGCAACCTGGGGAGCATCGCCCGCACCTGCGAGGCCGGGGGGGTGGACGCCCTGGTGCTGCCGCGCAGCCGGTCGGCGCCGGTCACCCCCGTGGTTTTCCATGCCTCGGCGGGGGCGGTGGAGAACCTGCCCGTAGCCACGGTTCCCAACCTGGTCAGCGTGATGCGGGAGCTGAAGAAGCTGGGGATATGGGTGGTGGGAGCCGATTCCCGGGCCCAGGAGTCCTGTTTCCGGACCGACCTGACCGGACCGCTGGCGGTGGTCCTGGGCTCGGAGGGTGAGGGCCTCCACCGGTTGGTGAGGGAGAACTGCGATATCCTGGTCAAGATCCCCATGTTGGGGAAGGTGGGTTCGCTCAACGTCTCGGTGGCCGCAGGGATCATCCTCTACGAGGTCCTCCGCCAGAGGGGCGCGGTGTGAGATGGGAGATGTGCGAGGAGGGCGAGCCGGGCGTGTGGGCCAGGATAAAGGTCCTTTCCGGAGGTAGGTGAGGGTCATGAGCACCCTCCTGGTGGACGGTTACAACCTGATCCATTCTCACCCCGTGCTCTCCCGGCTGGTTCGGAGCGATATGGAGTCGGCCCGCGAGGGGCTTCTGCGGGAGCTTCTGCCCCTGGCCTCGCCGGCCTATTTCCGCGCCGTCCTGGTGGTCTTCGACGCCGCCGGGTGGGGCGGCACGGAGCCGGTGTTCGAGGACCGCGGGGGTCTTGTGGCAATATTTACCAAGAAGCGCCAGACCGCCGATTCCTTCATCGAGGCCGCGGTCCGGGCGATGGCCTCCCGGGAGGAGGTCCTGGTGGCCACCTCGGACCGCGTCCTGCGCCGCATGGTGGAGGGGTACGGGGCGGGAGGCGTGGACGGAGAGGCGCTCCTGGAGATGGCCAGGGAGGCGCGAAAGGAGACCCGCTCGGAGATGGAAAGGCTGGCCGGGAACCGGAAAGTGCCCCTCGAGGAACGCGTGAGTCCCGAGGTCCGCTACCTCCTGGACCGCATGCGCTACATGTGAAGGAGCGAATCGGTTTGCATCCGGGAAAACGGTTCGCGCGACGGCGCGGCGGGATGTCGTTTTGGGCGGACAACGGCGGGTTGGTCCGCGAGGCCCTGCACCCGGGAAGGGAAAAGGCGTGGGGTGGGTGCCGTGGGTCGGGATGCGCATCACGTGCGGGGGTGAGTGCATAATAATTGGAGCCGGTGAGAGGAATCGAACCTCCAACCAACCGCTTACAAGGCGGACGCTCTGCCATTGAGCTACACCGGCCCACCTTTGAAGATTATACCAGGGAAACGGCCGGGGGGCGCCACCCGGAGCCCTGGGGCGACTGCTGAAACCTGTGATGCTCGACGGTATCCCCGGGGGAAGCGGCGTATCGCCCCTTCCGCCTGTATAATGTGAAAAAACAGGAGGAGGTGGGAACATTCTAATCCTGGCCGTGCTCCTGGCCCTGGTGGCCACCACCATGATCAACTACAGCGGGTACATGCAGAAGCGGGAGCTGGACAAGCTCCCCCTCATCGGGTCCCAGAAACCGCTGCAGACGGTGAAGGCTTTCCTCTCCTGCCGTCCCTGGCTGGAGGCCCAGGGGCTGCAGTTCGCCGGGACCTTCGTCAAGGGCATCGCCGTGGGCCTGGCCCCCCTGTCCGTGGTGCAGCCCATCAACACCGCCGGGATCGCCGTGCTGGCCGTGCTGGCCATCACCAGGCTTGGTGAGCGTCCCTCGCTCTCCGACTGGCTGGGCATCGGCACCATCGTGGTGGGGCTTTTCATGCTCGGGAGGAGCCTTATCGGGGTGGCCTCCAAGGCCTTCAGCTACAACCCCATCGTCCTGTGGTTCTTCGTGGCCTTCTTCTTCGTGGTGGCCGGGGTGTCCCTTTACCACGGGATAACCAAGAGGGGCGAGCAGGCCCCCAACCTCATCGCCGTGGCTTCCGGCGTTCTCATCGGCCTCACCGCCGTTCTCATCAAGCTGGCCTGGAACGATTTCGGCAGTCGCTTCTGGCTGCACGGTTTCCGGCACGCCCTGGCCTCCCCCTACATCTGGCTGGTCTTCTTCCTCCCCTTCGTGACCCTGGTCCTGGATCAGGCGGCCATGCAGAGGGGGAAGGCCATCGTGGTGGTGCCCATCACCACCGGCATGTCCAACCTCATCCCCATCATCATCGGGATCGTGGCCATGCACGAGCCCATGCCCTCCACCCCGGGGATGTTCCTCCTCCGGCTGGGGTCCTTCGTCTTCATCATAGGGGGGGCGGTCATCCTCTCCCTGCGCAGGGGAGAGGAAGCCGGCGCGGAGCCCGGTGGCGGGAAGGGTAGGCCTTTCCCCCGCCCGATCGGGGAGGGAACCCGGGTTTCCTGAAAATCCACCCTGACTTTCCAGGTCCGGGCGGTGGGGCGTGGGCGTATCCCGGGTCAATCGAGCCCCCTCGACCCTGAGCCCCGCGACCGTCTTCTACCGCGCAGAAGGCGCGCCCAGAGCGGAGATCACCACCTCTCGGCCCCATCTTGTCCCATCGGATGTTCTTCCGCCGGGCGAGGGAATGGTGAGCTCTTCGACCATCACCCCGCGGCGCTGCCCGCTCCCTTTGCCCTCGGGAAGTTTGCGGGCCTCACTTCACCGTCTCCCCCCTCCCAGGTATGGGACATCTTCTCCATGGCCCCACCATACGGGAAGTTTGCGGGCCTCACTTCACCGTCTCCACAGGTGCAGGGGGTTCTCGTGACCAGCGTTTTGGCGTGATTTCATGCCTTCCGGGCTCCCTTACTCTCCATCCGGTTGGCGTACCAGGCCAGGACGGATGGCAGGACCAGCAGGGAGGCCAACAGGGCGAAGGTCAGGGAGAGGGCGGTGATACCCCCGAAGCGCCTCAGAGGCGTGATGTCGCTTATGGCAATGATGGCGAAGGCTCCCGCCGTGGTCACCGCCGCGGATACCAGGGCCCTGCCGACGTGGCCCACCGTGTTCCTTATGGCCTGGTCCACGTCCGCCCCTCCGTGCCATTCCTCCCGGAAGCGGTGGGTGACGTGGATGCCGAAATCGATACCCGCCCCGATGACCAGGGAGGAGATCATCACGGTCATGAAGTCCAGGGACCAGCCCAGCACCACCAGGGCCGCGATCTCCAGGGCGATTCCCAGGAAGACCACGCTGGTGGCCGCCAGGCCCAGGAACACGGACCTGAAGACCAGGATGACGATGAGGGCGCAGAGGAGCAACGCGACCCCCGAGGTCTTGAGCTGGGTGGGGACGATGGAGGCCAGCAGGTCGCTCATGAGGACGGGCAGGCCGCTGTAGGTCATTTCCAGCCCGGGATTCTCCGCGGTGACCCGCTTCCCCGCGTCCCGCATCGTCTTGGCAATGTTTTCCATGTCGCTCTGGGAGCCGCGGGCCACGCGCACGCTGATCATGGCCGTCTTTCCGTCCTCACTTAGGAGGCGCATGCTGGACCCGCCCCCGTTTCCACGCAACTTCATGAGCAGGGAGATCACTTCCTGCTTGCTGCCGGGGATGGTCCCCTGGTTGGCCTTGAGCACTATGTCGGCGATGCTGGTAACCGCTTTGCGGTCGATGAGCGGGTTGCCGTGCTCGTCCAGAAGACCGGTGGAGGATATCTCCTCCTCGTAGCGGAGCATGGCCTCCAGGTTCGCCGGCTCCAGGATGTCCCCCTTGACCAGGGCGAAGCCGATGTTCTGGCCGCCGAAATAATCGTTGATGACCTCCATGGCCTTCATGGATGGGGTGTCGGCCTTCATCATCTTGGAGAGGTCCGCCTCGGTGGAGACTCTTGTGGCCAGCACCCCGCAGGCGATGAGGACGAGCAAGGTGACCACGCCCACCGCCGCCCGGTGATGCTCGGAGAGGACGGCTATTCCGGCCAGGGTGCGGTCCAGCCACGTCTCGCCGGAGCGTTCCGCTCGCTTGCGGTCCTTGCGCTCCCACCTCTCCTGGGCCTTGGGGCGGCGGTCGCGCAGCACGATGGTCGCCGGGAGCAGGGTTACGGACAGGAGGAAGCTGATGATAACACCGGCCACGCAGAGGATGCCGAACTGCACGATGGTAGGCATGTTGGAGATGGAAAAGGAGGCGAAGCCGAAGGCGGTGGTGGCCGCGGTGAGGAAAACGGCCACCCCGGTGGTGACCACGGAGTTGGTGGAGGATACATAGGGGTCGTTGCCCTTGCGCCTCTCCTCGTAGTAGCGGGACATGACGTGGATGGCGTAGGCGATGTCTATCCCCAGCATCAGGGGCATGATGGCCATGCTCTGGTAGGAGAAGGGGAAGCGGATCCACCCGGAGAGCCCCATGACCCAGATTATGGTCACCAGGATGACCATGATGGTGAGCAGCACGTCGGAGACGCGGCGGAAGGTCAGGAAGAGGACCAGCAGTATGAAGACCAGGGCTATGCCGAAGAGTAGCCTGGTTTCCCTCATGGTCTGCTGGTTGGCGTCCCGGTTGAGAGAGGCGTTGCCGCTCAGGTAAACGGTTGTGCCCGGGAGGTTCCCGAAGTATTCCCGTGTATATTTCTCGAAGGGGTCAACCAGCTTGCTCTGCTCCATGGTATCCCTTCCGGGGTTGATGCGGGCGGTGATGAGCAACGCCCTCCCGTCCTGGGAGATGCCCTGGATGCCGGCGCCGGGCATGCCCAGGGCCTTGGCCCTCTCCGCGGCGGCGGCGATGTTCAGTTCGACCTGCGCCCTCAGCTCCTCGTCCCCCAGGGCGTCCGATTTTTCCGGCAAAAGCTGATCGGTGGGCTGGGGACCGGACTGGGTCTGGAGGTAGTAGGTCATCTCGTCCAGGGGAGTGATGACGTCGGTGACGAAGGTCTCCCAGACGTCGGGTTTGTTCTGCAGGAAGGACTTGTAACCGAGCACCGCGCGCAGGACCGCGGGCTCCAGCACACCTCCCTCCAGCATCACTTGCTCCTCGTTGGTGCCCCCGAAGATCTCCTCCACCTCGTTGTAGGTCTTGACCGACTCCAGCTTCTTGGGGAGCATGGCCTTGTAGCTGTACTCGGACTTGATGAGGCCCATGCCGGCGATGGCCACGGCGGTGACCGCCAGGATGACCAGGATGACCAGGACGGGCCTCTTCTCGCTCTGGGTAGCCAAGCCCCGAAAGACCTTCTCTACCATCTCTCCTGCCTTTCCTTGCCAACCTTTTCCTATCTTTTGCGCATCATCTTATACCAATTACCATGGCCGTTATCCGCTCTCGCTCATGGGGTTCGAACCCCTTGAACCGCCGTCGCGCCGTTCTGACTGCTTCATGATCCTACCATGGCCGTTATCCGCTCTCGCTCATGGGGTTCGAACCCCTTGAACCGCCGTCGCGCCGTTCTGACTGCTTCATGATCCCCATCCGGGTTTCGCTCGCGGCCAAAGCGTCGTATGCATGATTTTTTCTGTTCCTCACCTCGTGCTCTCCAGGTGGTCCCTTATCCTGGCAAAAAGGTCGAAGAGCTCGCGCCTTTCCCGGGCGGGTATGCCGCGCAGTACGGCCTTCATCTCCTCCACCCGCTCCCGTTCCAGCCGGGAGGCCAGCCTCCTTCCCCGCGGGCTGAGGGAGAGGAGCACCACCCGCCGGTCTTCGGGCAGCCGGGTCCGGGCCACGAGGCCCCTTTTCAGCAACCGGTCCGCCATGCGGGTTATGACCCCCTGGGTGACGCAGAGGTTCCGGGCGATATCCCCGGTTCTCATGGGTCCCCGGCGGTTCAAAAGTAGGAGCAGGATCACCTGGGGAACGGTCAGGTCTTCCACGGCCCTCCATCGCCGCTCGTCGCGAAGGCGGGAATTCACCTGGATCATCGTGTCCAGGAGCTCCCGGCTCAATCGGTCCAGTTCCTCAGATTTCATTTTACTTAACTAAGTTTTGTTATATGCAAATATTAGTATAGACAATAATGTAGTCATTTTCATTTGTCAACCCCGCCTAAGCATCGGGGAGGACAGGTTGAAGACTCGTAAGGTCACCTCTTTCCTCACCCAGGTTAAGCTCGTTTTGGCAGGATGACGGGGCGGTCACCCGATACTTTTCATCCCCCGAAGCTACTACCGCGGCGTCACGGCATCCTTCGCCGGGCGCGGTCGGTTGCCGGGATTCCTACCCTCGAACGGATGACTTATGATGTGCTCATGGGAAGAGGGTGCACGGCGGAGACGGTGGTGGTGGCCATGAGCGGGGGGGTGGATTCCTCCGCCGCGGCGGCCACCCTGGCGGAGCAGGGGTACCGGGTCATCGGGGTGACCTTCCTCCTGGGAGGGGTGGCGGAGGGGTCCCCCCCGGAAGCGTGTTACCATTACCTGGAAACGGCAAGACGTGTGGCCGAGGCCCTGGGCCTGGAACACCGGGTCCTGGACCTGAGGGAGGAGTTCCGCTCCCGCGTTATCCAGCCCTTCGTCTCCGAGTACCTGCGGGGCCGCACGCCCAACCCCTGCGTGGAGTGCAACCGGTGGGTGAAGTTCCCCGCCCTGCTGCGGGTGGCCGATGAGGCGGGGTCGGAGAGGGTGGCCACCGGGCATTACGCCCGGGTGAGGAAGAACCCCGACGGCACCTTTTCACTCCTCAGGGCTAAGGACGCCGGCAAGGACCAGTCCTACGTGCTCTACCGACTGGGACAGGAGGAACTCCGGCGTTGCCTTTTCCCCAACGGGGAGAGGAGCAAGGAGCAGGCCAGGGCCTTCCTGGCATCCCGGGGGATCCCGGGGGAAAAGGTGCGGGAGAGCCAGGACATATGCTTCCTCGCCGGGTGGAACTACCGCGACTTCCTGGCCCTCCACTGCCCGGAATGCCTCAAACCCGGGCCCATCCTGGGTACCGGAGGCGAGGTGCTCGGGGAGCACGAGGGCATCGCCTTCTATACCGTGGGGCAGCGCCGGGGCCTGGGCGTTTCCCGGTCCCGGCCCCTATACGTGGTGAGGCTGGAGCCGGAGCGCGGCGCGGTGGTGTTGGGGGAGAGGGAGGAAGTGCCCGGGACCTGGCTGGAGGCGGAACGGGCCATCTGGGTGAGGGAAAAACCGCCGGCGGAGGAATTCCAGGCCACGGCCATGGTCAGGTACAACACCCCTCCCGTGCCCTGCCGGGTGAGGGTAGAGGGAGAGAACTTCACCCTGGACTTCGGTTCCCGGGTATGGGCCCTCACGCCCGGGCAGCACGCCGTCATCTACCGGGGCGACGAGGTGCTGGGAGGGGGGGTCATCGCCAGGGTGGGGTGACGCCGGACAGGGCGACTGGGCCGGCGCGCCTATCCGTGCCCTCCACTCTCAGCCTCCCCGCCCGGATGGCCGTACTTGGCCATGAGGTCCACGAAGGGGAGGCGGTAATTGAGGAAGGTGGGAATGGGATAGCGTATGCCCCTCCGGCTGGTGGCTTCCAGCCCCTCCTCCACTCGGTCGGCCCAGGAGGCCGGGAAGCAGAAGAGTAGCTCGTCGTCCTGGGTGGCGGCGAAGACCCGGTCACCGTTGCCCGGCAGGGCCACCCGGGGCTGCTCCTCCAGGAAGGTACGCACCAGCCCCTCGTTGCAGGATCCGCCGATGCCGCCGAAACCCGCCGCCACCCTCTCTCCGGTCCACCTGCTCACCGCCTGGACCAGGCGCATGACCTGGGCGGGGTTGCCGAACACCATCACCAGGTGGGGCTCGACCCGGGTGCGGGCGAGCGGCGAGAGGACGAGGCTGTCGAATCTTCCCTTTTCCAGGCGGGCCATCCCCTTCGCCTTGCGCCGGGCGGATTCCTCGTCCCGGGCGTAGTTCATGGCCAGGAGGAAGGCGGGGAGGAAGTCCAGCCCCTCCCCCTCGTCCCAGCCCAGGGCGGAGATGGCCAGGGGGCAGGTGGACTGGTCGCGGTCGAAGCACATGGTGAGGCCGCGCCGGCGGGTAAAGGTGATGCCCTGGCACAAGGCCATGGGTTCGCCGGCCTCCTGCATGGGAAGCCGCGCCTTTTCCGGGGCTTCCTCGCCCTTCTCCAGGAAGCGCACCGCCACCGGGAAGGTGGAGACCCTCAGGAACTCCTCGAGCCTCGACCCGAGCTTGTGCCATCTTTCCATCTTCTACCTCCCCGCACGCGATCTTTGCCCCGGCCTCGCTCCGCCGGCCACGCGTTCAGGAAATGCGCAGGCCTTCCAGGTCCAGGCGGGTGCTGAGCTCGTAAAGTGCGTTGTACAGCTCAACGTGGAAGGAGCCTGGCCTCTCGCCGGAGGCTTCCGCCGCCTTCTCTCCCGCCAGCCCGAAGAGGGCCAGCGACGCCGCCGCGGCCTCCAGGTAGGGCTCCCCCGAGGCGGCGAGGACGGCCACGGCCGTGGTGGCCATGCATCCCGTACCGGTCACCATGCCCAGCAGGGGATGGCCGTTTTCCACGCGCAGGACGCGCGATCCGTCACTTATCGCGTCCACCTTCCCGGTGACGGCGGCCACGCATCCCAGCCGGGAGGCCACCTTCCGGGCCACGTTCCCCGCGTCGTCCCCGGCGGAGATGGACTCCACGCCCCGGATCTCCGCCTCCATGCCCGCCAGGACGGCCATCTCCGCCGCGTTCCCCCTCACCACCGCGAAACGCACCTCCTCAGCCAGCTTTTGGGCCAGGCGCGTGCGGTAGGAGGTGGCTCCCACGCCCACGGGGTCGAAGACCACCGGGACGCCGGCGCCATTGGCGGCCCGGCCCGCCGCCAGCATGGCCTTCTCCAGTTCCGGATAGGGGGTGCCCATGTTGATGACCAGCGCCCCGGCCTGGGAGGCCATCTCCTCCACCTCCTCCACGGCGTGGGCCATGACCGGAAGGGCTCCCAGGCACAGGGTTACGTTGGCCGTCTCGTTCTTGACCACGAAATTGGTGATGTGGTGGATGAGGGGTTTATGGGCGGCGACCCACCGCAGCCTTTCCTCCAGGAAACCTCGCCAGTCGAAACTGCCCATCTTCGCTCCCCTCTCCCCATGCCGCTTCGGGGGTCGAATGTACCCGGTGGAGCAGGGTATCTCGAGCTCACCCCGCGCCTTCTTTGCCGGTTCGGGCCCCGGTTCTCCCCGGGGGTCACCTTCCCGCCCGAGGCCTTCCAGGCCTTGACGAACCGGCCTGCTACGACCTCCCCATTATATATCCGCGGTTTCAGCCCGGCATCTCCCACCGCTCGCATGTAGGGGTGCGTCCTCCCGGCCCCTACTCCTTTCCGTCGGGTTAGGTACACGCAAAAGGTCGCCTTACGCGAATGGTGCGGTCCGAGTTGAGCGTTGGAGCGGCCTGGACAGGGCCGGGGTCCACCGGGTCGCTTTATCCCCTCACCTTGAAGGTGGTCCCCGGCGTGCCCCGGGCCTTAACCCCTTTTCACCCCGGTGATTATCCGGTATCCGAATTCCTGCGGGGGGACCGGCAGGACCTCCAGGCGGTCCAGGCCGGCTTCCCGGAAGGCCTTCCTCCAGGTGTGGTCGGTGGTGAAATACTCCCCCTCCTCCTTGAGCACCGCGGGGAGGTCGCCGAGGTGCAGCAACATGGTCCGGTAGGCGCCGTGCTCCAGGTCGTAGAGGGACTTGCCCACCATCTTTTGGATGATGTCCCGGCAGCGCTCCGGGTCCTCGGGAGGGCCGTCCACGTCGCAGAACATGTCCGCGTAGACCAGCCTCCCCCCCGGCGCCAGGACGCGGGATATCTCCCGGGCGCAGGCCGGCCTCTCCGGCGGGGGCACGTGGTGCAGGGCCAGGTTGGAGAACACGGCGTGCACGTGAGCGTCGGGTAGGGGTATGCTTACGGCGGTCCCCCGCAGGATGCGGATGCCTTCCTGCCCCCGGAAACGACGCTCGCAGCGTCGCAACATCTTCTCCGAGGGGTCGACCCCGTAGAGGCCCGCCGTGGGGAAGGCCTCCACCAGGAGCGAGAGGAGGGTTCCTACCCCGCAGCCCAGGTCCAGTGCCCGCTTCCCGGAGAGATCGCCGGCCAGCCTCAGCATCATGTCCAGGGCATCCCGGTACATGGGATCCCGGTCGAAAAGGCCCTCGTAATCCCCCTCGAACTGGTCCCAGAAACCCAATCTACCTCCTTTTCCACGTTGCGCCGTCACCGGTGCAGGATGTCAGCGGGATCGTCTGCCACCTGGGTCGAACGACTTAGTCGGTCTACCAATATCACCCGTTGACTTCTATTATCCCCTTTCCGGTCCGGGCGATATTCCCTGATGGTGCCGGTTTAAGTCATTGCTCTACATTAAAGCGGGCGGGTCGCCTCGCCTAGACCTTCTCGTGCTGGGAAGATGATGGGAATACCTTCTTCTTGCGGGAAAGCCCACGGCTATGGGTACACCTCCGAGGGATGGCGGCCGATTCTCGGGCAGGGATGCGTGGATTTATCTCCTGCATGATCGCCGGGCATTCCGACCCATCCCCTTGCGCGCCATCTCCAACCACGCGGCACCGAACTCCCGAGCGCCCCGGTCCTGGAATCGCATTCGTCCCGCCAGGATTGGCGCGGTGCCGGCCTTATTGGTAGCGAATCCCCGGGTTCCCCGTTCCCGAAATAGGGGCTCACTCCTCCCGGTAGGCCCGGGATTGCTCCACCACCCGGCGGTAGCCCTCGACCTGGCGCTTCCTCTCCTCCTCGTCCCACCCCAGCTCCCGGCCCAGGAGTTCGGCCACCCTTTCCGCGCAACCCAGGCCCTGCTCGGGGTCCTCGTAGAAGATGAGGCTCCGGCGCACCATGAAGTCCTCCAGGTTGACCACCATCTCCTCGCGGGCGGAGTAGACCACCTGGGCTTCGAGGTAAGGTACGCCCTCGCCTAACCTGCGGGAGAGGGAGGGGTCCTCGACCATGAGGCCCAGCACCCTCAGGGCCCCCGTTCCCAGGAGCTGGAGGCGGTGGATGACGTCGTCGTCCAGCCGCACTTCCCTGGCAAGCCTTTCCAGTCGCCTGTGGAAGTCCCTGCCGTCCTTCCCGAAGACGGGAGCGTTCTTGGTGGTGCACCGGGGGATGCCCCTCAACCCGTGCCTTTCCTCCAGCCGGCGCGCGGCGAGGTCCACCAGCTCCTCGGCCATGGAGCGGGCGGTGGTGAGCTTGCCGCCGGCTATGGAGAGGAGACCGGAGTGGCTCTCGTAGATGGAGTGTTCCCTGGACACCTGCGATTCCTTGACGTCCTTCCCCCCACCCTCCAGGACCAGGGGTCGCAGGCCGGCGTAGGTGCTGAGCACGTCGGCGTAGTCCAGGCGGGCGCGGGGGAGGGCGCGGTTGGCGGCTTCCAGTATGTAGTCCACGTCCTCCCGCGTGGCGCGGACCTGGTCGTAATCCCCCTCGTAATCGGTGTCCGTGGTCCCGATAAGGGCGAAGTTCCTCCAGGGGACCACGAAGAGCATGCGCTGGTCCCGGGGGGACAGGATGGGCATGGCGTTGTAGGCTTTGACCCTTTCCCAGGGGACGATCACGTGCGACCCCTTGGTGGGGCGCAGCTTAGGGGCCGCCTCGGGTTCGTCCAGGCGGCACACGAAGTCCGTCCACGGCCCGGTGCAGTTAAGGACCATCCGGGCCTCGATGTCCAGCTCCCGCCCCCCTACCTCGTCGCGGGCCCGGGCGCCGCACACTTTTCCGTCGCGGCGGAGGAAATCGGTAACCCGGACGTAGCTGAGACAGCACGCCCCTTCCAGGCGGGCGGACTGGACGTGGGACAGGGTGAGGCGCGCGTCGTCGGTGGCGCAGTCGTAGAACTGCCCGCCTCCTTTAAGGCGCTCCCGGTCCAGTTCCGGCTCCACCTCCAGGATGCGCCTGGATCCGTGGAGCTGGTGGTTCTGCACGTTGCGGAAAAGGGCCAGGATATCGTACAGCCACAGCCCCATGGCGATCACGAACAGGGGATTCTTGTCCCCCTTGTACACTGGGAAGATGAAGGACTGGGGCCATACCACGTGGGGGGCGTTGAGGAGGAGGCGCCTCCTCTCCCGACAGGCCTCGAAAACCAGCTTGAAATCGAAAAGCTCCAGGTAACGCAGGCCCCCGTGGACCAGCTTGGAGGAACGGGAACTGGTGCCAAAGGCCCAGTCCCTCTTTTCCACCAGCACGGTGGAAAGGCCCCTGCGCGCCGCGTCGCGGGCCACGCAGGCGCCGGTGATGCCTCCCCCGATGACCAGGATGTCGAATACTTGCCCTGCGGCCCTCTTGAGATCCTCTTCCCGTTGCTGCTTCGAGAACATCTTCCCTCTCCTTCCCGCCTCTTTCCCTCAGGATACATGATAGACCATGCGGGCCGGAGGAGCTTGGGAATCGACTCGGTCGATGCGCCCGAGAGGGGGCAAATGGAGAACCGGCGGGATCGTCCGGTGCACGGCGTGATGGGGAAAATCCCCAGTTCATAACTTTCTAGGGTGAAAGGAGGACGGGGGCTCATCGACACGCGGGACACGGTGGCCAGGGGGCTACATGGCCCCTTTCCGACGTGGCTTTGCACGGGGCTGCCGTCCGCAGGATAGGAGGGGCCCTCCCCCGGATGGGTTATAATGATTGGCGATCGGTTTCGGAGATCGGAATACTGGGCCCAGGATTCGAGACGCCATAACCACCTCGAAAGTCGTTCCGATCGTACCAGGGGATACCACCTTTAACCGGGGACCATGCCCGGCTATCCGGGTGAATTCCGGGAGGGAGACCTGGCCGGGGACGATCCGCAAGGAAAGGTCACGGAAGGCAAGGGTGTCGCGGCCCGGGCGGAGGCACGGTTTTCCGGGCCGGGGGTCCAGGCAGGCCCCGGCACGTGATGGTGGGTGGAGGCGGGAGGTTGCGCCAGCAGATAATCCAGGAGATAGCCCGCTCCGTGGTCTCGGCGGGCGGTGTGGAGAACATCATCCGCTCCCTGGTGGAAGCCACCGCCAGGGGGGCGGGGGCCAGGGGTTGCACCCTCTTCACCCTCCGGGAGCGGGACGGCGGGCTGGTCCCGCGGATGAGCAGCGGGGTGCGGGAGGCCTATCTTCAGAAAGGCCAGGTCATCGCCGACCATGCCCTGCGCCAGGTGCTCAAGGGCAATCCCCTCTTCGTCTGGGACGCGCCCGGGGACCCGCGCATCGTCCGAAAGGAGGAGCTGAAGCGGGAGGGCATCTCATCCATCGTCTTCCTTCCCTTCCGCGACCGCCGGGGAGTCCGGGGGTTGATGCGCCTGTACTTCGGGGAGCCGCGGAAGTTCAATCGCGAGGACCTGGATTTCCTCAATGCCGTGGCCGAGCTCTGCGGAGCCATCCTGGAGATGGCGGAAGAACGGGAACTGGTGGCCAGGGATGCGGAGGAGGCGCGCCGTTCCCTGCTGCGCATGCGGGACGAGAGGCGGCACTTCCTGAGTTTTCTCTCCATGGTCACCCACGACCTCAAGTCCCCCCTGGTGGCGGTCCAGGGTTACCTCAAGATGCTGCTGCGCAAGGCCTCCGACCGTCTCGACGAGCGCATGCTGCAGGGGATAAGGCGCAGCATTCAGCGTATCGACGCCATGATGGAACTGATAAGCGACCTCCTGGAACTGTCACGCCTGGAGAGCGGGCAGGTGTTGGCGGAGCTCAAGGAGGTCTCCTGGGAGGAGGTGCTCTCCGCGGCGGTGGAGATGGCCCACGAGCTGGCCGACCCGAGGGGCATCCACGTGGTCTCCGAGATCCAGCATCCCCTGCCGGAGGTCTTCGCCTCGGACATCCGCCTCCAGCAGCTCATCCTCAACCTGGTCTCCAACTCCGTGCGCTTCACGCCGCGGGGCGGCCGCATAACCATCCGCGCTCGCCGGGAGAACGACCAGGTGGTGGTCAGCGTGGAGGACGACGGGACGGGCATCGAGCCCGAGAAACTGCCCCATATCTTCGAGGAGTTCTTTAAAGGCGATCCGGAGTCCCCGGAGGGGACCGGGCTGGGCCTTTCCATATGCAAGCGCATCGTGGAAATGCACCGCGGCGAGATCTGGGCGGAGAGCCCGGTCCCCGAGACGGGGAAGGGCACGCGGGTGACCTTCACCATACCCGTGGGGGTGACCTGTGAGCTGGGGGACCGCTGGAAGATGGGCGAGGCGGAGGCGGGGATCACGGTCAAGAGTAGGACGAGGATGCAGGACTCTTGAGGGGCACCGGTAAGCGCAGGCCGTAAGGGTCGCAAAAGGGAAGATCGTGGGCTTTCCCGCCGATGTTCGGTCGGGGTATGGGTTGTAGGGAGGCGTGGTTGGTATTGATGGCCATCCCGGTCCCGTAACCCCGTGTCTCGATAACGGAAGGGTTGGGAAGGGGATTTTGCTATCCTCGACGAGGAAGAAAGAGACATCGACGAAGGGGATGGAAAAACATGATCACGCGTCCCGATAGCGGCGAGGATGGCAAAGGGGAGTTTGTTATCCTCGACGGAGAGGAAAGGGGAAGAATCGCCGAAGGGAAAGGAAAGATGCACTCCCGTGTCCGGATAAGCGGGAATGCAGGTCAAGGGTGAGGTCGGGATCTCCCGCACGCGGGAGTTAAAAGGTCGTCATATCCATCGTGGGGTACGTTCTGGCCCATCTAGGGCGGTTTGTGGAGATAGGGACGAGGGCACGCGGCTTTGGACGGAGGTGTGCGATGCAGAAGAAGATACTGCTGGCGGACGACGATCCGGACGTGGTGGAGGTCATCTCCATGCTCCTGGAGGACGAAGGATACGAGGTGGTCACGGCCAAGGACGGCGCCGAGGCCCTGGAGAAGATCAAGCTGGAGAACCCCGATCTCATCATCCTCGACCTCCTCATGCCCCACGTGGACGGCTTCGCCGTCTTCGACATGTTGCGGGATCCCCGCTACGAGCGCTGGTCCAAGATCCCCGTGGTCATCCTCACCTCGGTACGGGAGGAGGTGAGCAACCGGCGCTACGAGCTGGAGACGGGTCGCAAGATGGATTACGCCGCCTACCTGGAGAAGCCCGCCGACCCCGACCAGCTCCTGGAAACTGTTTCCAGGTTGGTCTCCGGGGGATGAGCCCCGGGCTACCCGGCGGAAAGGTGGGCGAGGGATAAAGCTGCCGCATAGGGGACGCCTCCGCGCTCGAGGCCGGCGCCGTGGTTTTCTCTGTAGTTTTCTCTATAGAGAATAGCAGGGAAGGCGGCGCGAAGCCGGCAAAGGGTCAACGAGTAGATCCCACTGACCCGGGGACCCGGATTCTATACCCCAATAGGTATCGAAATTCAAGACCCGACCTCTATTCGAGGCCCTCGGCGTCGCAGGTGCATACCAGTCCCAGCACCCTGGCTTCCGCCAGGTTCCCGGCCACGATGGGTATGTCCACCGGCCGGCTGAAGGGCGGTGCGTAGGCCAGGTCCAGGGAGGAGAGGTCGCTGGCCGTCAGGCCCCCCGCCAGGGACATGGAAAAAACATCCAGGCGTTTGTCGACCTGGGCCGCGTAGTCGCCCACCACCTGGGCCCCCAGCACCCGCCCCGTCCCCTTCTCCACCGTCACCCGGGCCGCGAGGCGGGGCAGGTCCCTCTGGTAATAGCCGGGCAGCACCGTGTCCTCCAGAGTGACGGACTCCGCTTCCCATCCCGCCTCCCGGGCTTCCGCGGCGCTCAGGCCGGTCTTGCCGGCGGCCATGTCGAAGGCCTTGAGGATGAAGGTTCCCAACACCCCGGGGAAGGAGGCCTCGTTCCCCGCCGCCGTCTCCCCGGCCACCCTCCCTTGCTTGCGGGCCGTGGAACCGAGGGGTATCCACCCCTCCTTCCCGGAGACCCGGTGGAAGGTGGTGGCGCAGTCCCCGCAGGCCAGGACGTCGGGGGCGCTGGTGCGCATGGCCTGGTCCACCTTGACCGCTTCCCGGGCTCCCAGCTCGATCCCCGCCTGGCGGGCCAGGTCGCTCACCGGCCGGATGCCGATGGAAAGGAGCACCAGTTCGGCTTCCAGGGCGCCCCCGGTGGTGGCCACCCGGCGCACCCTGCCCCTACCGTCTCCCTCCAGGCCCTCCACCCTCTCCCCCAGGTGGAGGCGCACCCCGTTTTTCTCCAGGTGCTCGCCGAGCTTCCCGGCCAGGTCGGCGTCCAGGGGAGGAAGGACGTGGTCCATCAATTCCACCAGGTGGACCTCCATCCCCAGGCGCCGCAGGGCCTCGCACATCTCCAGGCCTATGGCCCCGCCTCCCACGATGACCGCCCGGTGCGGCGCCTGCAGGTCGATGAAGGATTTCATCTCCAGGGCCTGGGTCAGGGTGCGGAGGACGAAGACCCCTTCCAGGTCGCGCCCGGGAATGGGTGGGACGACGGGGGTGGCACCGGTGGCCAGGATGAGCACGTCGTACTCGATGGAGAGCTCGCTCACCCCCTCCAGGTCCACCACCCGAAGGAGCTTGTTGGCGGTGTCGATGGAGTTCACGCGGTGGCGGAGGAAGACGCGGATCCCCTGTCTCTCCAGGAACTCGTCCGGGGTGCGGGCCAGGAGTCTTCGCCAGTTGGGGGAATGTCCCCCTATGAAGTAGGGTAGCCCGCATCCGGCATAGGATATGAACTCGTCCTGGTCGTAGATCTCGATCTCCGCGTCCGGGCAGCACCGCCGGGCCTTGGAGGCCGCGGTGGCCCCCCCGGCCACCCCTCCCACCACCACTATGCGTTTCTTCTTTGCCATTTTTTACCACTCCATCCCTACGCGTTTCCGCCGTTCGACGTCCCCGGGACGGGCCTTTTTCTCCTCTCCTGTCGGGCCGTCCCGCCGGCCCGGGGAACTCTTGCGGCGTAGAACCCGTTGTCCGATACTATATGATTCCCGCCGTCGCCGGGCATGAAACCAAGCCCTCCGCCCTCGGGTCCCGGGAACGCCGCGATCCAGGCGCCGATCCCATGCCTGAAGGGGGACCGCTGAGGGCGGCAGGGTGGGGCGGGAGAGTCCGGATCCGGGCATGGGGAGAAATATGGGGGTGATTCTTCCCCTCGGGCCGGGAGTGCGGCGGGAAGGCACCGTCGGGTACGGTCCGTAAACCCGGGAGGGCGGGCCCCGGCCCGGGTGGCCTTAAGGCCAAGGCCTGGTTGAGGTATTATTTTCCGTGAACAGGGCAGGGATTCCCCGGAGGTAGAGGGGGAGGAAAGATGAAAGAGGTCTACATCGCCGGGGTGGCCATGGCCGACGTGGGGAGGCACGTCCTGGACCCCCACGAGCTGGGGGCGCGGGTCTGCGCCGGGGCCCTCCGGGATGCCGGGCTCCTTCCCCGCGAGGTGGAGGGCATCGCCACCACCCCCCACGGTTACATGGCCGATTTCCGGCGCTTCCCCAGCCAGAGGATGGCCGATTACCTGGGCATCGCCGCGGGTTTCATGATGGACGTGGACAGCGGGGGCAACTCCAGCAGCGCCGCCGTGCATGCGGCCTGCGACCGCATCCGCCTGGGGAGGATACGCTCTTGCCTGGTGTACGCCGCCCAGCGGGAGGTGCCCAAGAAGGAGGTGCAGAAGGACGTCCTGGGGCACTTCCACCTCATCAAGGCCGCCAACTCCCTCTACGATTCCTACCAGGCGGCCTACGGGGTGATCAGCCCCCTGCCCTTCTACGCCATGGCCGTGCAGAGGTACATGCACCGCTACGGGATAGGACCGGAGGATATAGCGCGGGTGGCCGTGCTCCTGCGGGAACACGCCCTCAAGCACCCCCAGGCCGCCTACGGGGAGCCTTTGACCCTGGAGGAAGTCCTCTCCAGCCCCCTGGTCTCGCCGCCCATCCACCGGCTGGAGAGCTCGGAGATGCACGACGGGGCGGCGGCGGTGGTGCTGGTGTCGGAGGAACTGCTGAAGGACCGCTCCCGGGCGGTGCGGGTGGCGGCTGTCGCCGAGGCCCACGACCCCACCAACTTCGTGCCCTACCGCGGGGAGATAGACGAGTTCCCCTGCGTGGAAAGGGCGGCCAAAGCTGCCCTTGCCGAAAGCGGCTACCGGGTTGAGGACGTCGACGTGGCCGAGGTCTACGGGGCCTTCGCCGGGCTGGAGCTCATCATGTACGAGAGGCTGGGGTTCTTCCCCCGGGGGGAAGCGCCGGCCGCGGTGAGGGAGGGAAGGACCACCCACGGGGGCGAGGTGCTCCTCAACCCCAGCGGCGGACGCCTCTCCCTGGGCCATCCCGCTTACGTCACCCCCTTGCTGGAGATCACCGAGGTCGTACGCCAGCTCCGGGGCGAGGCCGGAGAACGTCAGCGTCCCGGGGCAGCGGTGGGGATGGTGCACACGGAACAGGGGTTCATCAACGGGTCCATGGTGATGGTGCTGGACAAGGTGGTTCAAGGCGGGTGATGACGTTGGATACCAGGCCGTACATGCAGGACCGGGCCGCGGAGGAGTTCTTCTCCCGGCTGGCGGAGGGCAAGTTCCAGAGCACCCGCTGTGCCGCCTGCGGGGCGGCGCACTATCCGCCGCGGGTGGTGTGCCCGGAGTGCCTGGGGGAGGACCTGGAATGGTTCGACCTCCCCCGGGAAGGGACGCTCCTGGCCTTCACCTGGCAGGAGGCGGCCATGCGTTGCCGCAAACCGGAGGTCCTGGGCCTTGTGGAGCTGGAAGGGATTGGCAACGTCTTCACCCGCATCGACGCGGCTTACGAGGACCTGCGCATCGGGCAGCGGGTGATCTTCGACACCTGGACCTCCCCCGACGGCCTCGTCCTCCACCAGTTCCGCCCCCTCAAAGGAGGTTAGGACCGGCCAACCAGGGGACTCGCGGGCAATGCCACGAGGAGCCGTATGTTTTCGGCACGCGGTCGCAGGACGATCACCACCTCCTGGACCTTCACTGAAGTTCTCGTTGTCCACCAGTTCCGTCCCGTCGAGGTGAGCTGAACGGCCGCCTACTGATGATGTCTCCACCCTCAAGCGGGACTCCATCGGTTCCGCCCCGTTAAGGACGGGTGGAAGGGAATGGTCTCAACAAGACCGAGTGGGGCGGGAACCGCATGAGGTCATGTGATTTGGTGAGGGTCCGGGAAGTCAATAATCCTCGAAGCGGTCGTATTCCACTCCCTTCGATTCCAGGAGCCCTCGCAGGCGGTCGCTCTCCGAGGCCAGGTGACGCAGGCAGACCCCGCAGTCGGAGCTCAGGTGGCGGGGGATGGGGATAAGCTTTACCTTAAGTCCCTCCTCTCCGGCCACCTTCTCCGCCCTGATGGCGTAATGGGTGGAGTGGAAAAGGGCCACCCGGGTCGGTTCGCCTCCAAAGAGATCCCTTTCCCTGGCTCCCCTCATTGGCCGCTCCACGCGCATGACGGTGGTACTGATGCAGGAAGGGTCATTCCCTGGGGAGCCTCGGCCGCTCCACGCGCATGACGGTGGTACTTATCAACAAGTCGGCGCTAGCCCCGTGGGAATGTCGCTTCCGGCACTTGTTCCGGTCGATTCACGACGGCCGCCTTGATGGTTTCGGGCGGCTCATCCCAAGGCTTGGGCATGCCCTCGCCGATTTCCGGGCATGCCTCAGGTAATAACGTGAGAACGTCGTCGCCGACCATGATCCGGTCTCAACCATGACCCGTTCCGTTTGAGCACGGTTTGCATTCCGAGGTTTCACCCCGGCTTTTTCCCCGTCGCTGCGGCGGCGGAGGGCTATTTCCTGGTTATGGTGAGCATGAACTCCTCGTTCTCCGTTTCCCGTACCTCCACGGAACATCCTTCCCTTTGCGCCAAGCGGGACACGTTGTCCCTGGCCGTTCCCGTGTCCACCAACACCTCGATCTTCCCGCCGCTAGGTAGTTTTTCCAGGTACTTACGGGTCTCCACCACCGGGAGGGGGCAGGAGAGGCCCCGGCAGTCTATACGCTCCATCCACCATCACTTCCGCAACGACCCCGCACGGCCGATGAAACCGGTCGCTCGTATCCGCTCAAACCCTGGAAGTGGCCGTGCCGCGCATGGTCAACCCGATGACCACGCAGAAGACCAGGCCCACGATTATGGCCGCTGGACCCCATCCCCAGTTGGCCGGATTGTTGGGATAGGGGGTGCCGGCGGTGGTGAAGTTGTGGGCGAAGGCCGCCCCCACGATCATTCCCAGGACGAACACCGCGGCGTCGCCGTCGCCCTCCCCGGAGAGGAACAGCTGGCGGCCGGGACACCCTCCGGCCAGGGCGAAACAGAGGCCGGCGAGCAGCATGCCCCCGAAGTTCAAGAGCTGGTTGGTATGAGCCACGGGTTGCCCGGCGAATCCCCAGTGCGCCTGGCCATATATGAGGTTCATGATGAAAGCCCCGGCCAGGAGGGCCACCACCCCGCTCATGAGGTGGAAATCCCTCATGAGGATGACGTCACGGATGGCGCCCATGGTGCAGAACCTGGTCCTCTGGGCGATGAAGCCGATGACCACGGCGATGCCCAGGGCCACCAGGTAGTTGGCATGCTGGGAGCCCGGACCCTCGGTGCTGAAGAAGGGGGCGCCCGAGGAGAGGACCGGCTTGATGATGAGGAGCAAGAGCAAACCGATCATGATTAGGGGCATCACCGCTCCCACCACCGGGCTGGCCTTCTGGCTGCGACCCAGGTTGTAACCGCGCTTGATGAAGAGGACCCCCAGGGCCACCCCGCAGACCAGGCCCACCAGGGCCAGGATGGCGTTCCCGTCGCCTCCCGCCAGGCGGAGGAGGGCCCTCCACGGGCATCCCAGGAATACCAAGGCCCCCACCATGGCGAAGAAGCCGAGCATGAAGCGGATGATGGGCGCGGAGCCCACCCGGGCCCGGTATTCGCGGAAGAGGAAGGCGGCGATCATGGCCCCCAGGACGAAGCCGATTATCTCGGGCCGGATATACTGCACCGGCGCGGCGCGGTGAAGCCCGAGGGAACCGGCTATGTCCCGTTAGAAACAGGCCACGCAGATGCCCATGTTCTTGGGATTGCCCAGCTTCTGCAGGGTGGAGGCCAGGATGCCGATGGAAAGCCCCACGGATACCATGCCCCAGCGAGACTGGAAGAACTTGTTCATCCGTTCCATTCTCACCCCCCAGGTCCGGATCCTCACCCCGGCGTCGGCGGCGGTATACCTCGAAGATCGCCGCTCATGGAAGAAAGCGCGGATGATGCGCGAGCACTGACGGAAGACGGCCCCCGTTTACCGCGATATCGGATACATCACTCCTCAGTTACATCACTTCCTTTAATATTAATTTTATTTATAATTATTATAAATTTTAAAATGAATAGCATTTTTTAGCCATCGGCGTCAAGGCACTATAAAGAGGGCGGGACTCGAAGCTCCCGGTTTGCCTGGGTTATGTCGGGTTACCGCATGTCGTGCCAGAAAAAAATGCTTGACAAATAGAAAATCGTTATGTTTCTATAACGAAAGACCTAGGAAAGTGGATCATATTGATCGTATCTTAAAGCTCACCTGTTGGGCCGAGGGAAGTGTTATCTTCCCTTCGTATTTCACTTCATGGCGCGCCGATGGAAGTACGGACGAGGCTTGGAGGGCGCAAAACCCAATCAAGAAGGAAAGATAGATTTCAACCTGGATTGGGAAATATTGGCAATTAACCCTGAAACGGGAAGAAGGGAGGGCTTCGCATAAGATCGTTCGGGTAAGGTTAATGCGGTGAAAGGCGAAGCCGGAAGCGAGGACACGCAAAAGCAAGCGGCTCCGCTCGGTGCAGGGCGGGAAAAGAGGAAAGATACGAAGCCCGGCAAGAGGAAGCTCGGATGGAAAGCGTGCATACCCGCACGGAGCGGGTTCATAGGTTGGCTTATATGCCCGGGGAGAGTCGGGTGACGGTTTACCGCCGTACGATCTCAGGAACCCCCCACTTTCCTAGGTCGACCCACCCTCTCCGGGCATTTTTTCATAAATCACGGGTTATCGCCTTGCCGTAGCGAGAAGTAGTCGTTTCAGGAGGTGAAGGGTTAGTGGAAGGAAAGGGTGTGACCAGGCGCCAGTTCCTCAAGTACGCCGGTGCCACCGCGGCCCTGCTGGGGCTGAGCGAGTCCCTCATCCCGCAGATCGCCCATGCCCTGGAGGAGCTCACCTCCGGCAAGCCGCCGGTGCTCTGGATCCAGGGGCAGAACTGCACGGGGTGCTCCGTCTCGTTCCTGAACACCAACTACCCCATGGCCGCGGAGATCGTGCTGGACAAGCTCTCCGTGCGCTACCATCCCACGGTGATGGCCGCGGCGGGGGACAAGGCCTTCGGCGTGCTGGAGGAGACGGCCAAGGAGTTGGCCGGGAAGTACGTGCTGGTGGTGGAGGGACCGGTCCCCACGGCCGAGGGCGGAGAGTACTGCACCTTCGGCCTGGAGAAGGAGACGGCTTCATTCAACGGTTATCAGCGCCGCAAGGACAAGCCCATGACCGCCTGGATGGAGGAGCTGGTCCCCGGCGCGGCGGCGGTGGTGGCCCTGGGCAACTGCGCCTCCTTCGGCGGCATCCCCGCGGCCAACGCCTCGGTGACCGGGACCAAGCCGGTGCAGGAGATCGTCAAGGAGATCGCCAAGGACAAGCCGGTGATCAACATCGGCGGCTGTCCCGCCCATCCCGACTGGTTCGTGGGCACGGTCCTGGATTACCTAATCAACAAGAGGGTGCCCGAGCTGGACAAGCACAACCGGCCCAAGATGTTCTTCGGCAAGCTCATACACGAGAACTGCGAGCGGCGGGCGGCCTTCGACGCCGGGCTCTTCCTGGAGGACTGGAACGACGACAACCCGGACATGAAGCTCTGCCTCTTCAAGCTGGGTTGCAAGGGCCCGGTGACCTACGCCGACTGTCCCACCCGCCGCTGGAACTCGGGGGTCAACTGGTGCGTAGGGGCCAACGCTCCCTGCCACGGCTGCGCGGAGCCGGCCTTCTACAAGAACCTCTCCCCGCTCTACGAGCCGCTGCCGGAGGTGCACTTCGCCGGCCTGACCCCCATGATCGACACCTTGGGGTGGATAGGAGCAGCGGCCACCGCCGCGGGCATCGGGGCCCATTACCTGTACAAGCAACTGGGGAAGAAGGAGCCCGAGGGAGGTGAGTCCTGATGGCCCAGCTCATCAGCATAGACCCGGTAACCCGCATCGAGGGACACCTCCGCATCGACGTGGAGGTGGAGAACGGCGTGGTCAAGGACGCCTGGTCCTCGGGGACCATGTTCCGCGGCATCGAAATGCTCCTCAAGGGGAAGCACCCCTTCGACGCCCAGCAGGTGACGGAGCGCATCTGCGGCGTTTGCCCCCTGGTACACGGGACCGCCGCTTCCTACAACCTGGACGACGCCCTGGGGGTGGAGCTCCCGGACAACGCCAGGATCATCCGCAACCTATGCCTGGGCGCCAACTTCATCCAGTCCCATATCCTGCACTTCTACCACCTGGCTGCCCTGGACTACGTTGACGTCACCGCGGTGGCCAAGTACGCCGGGAACGACCCCGCCCTGGTGGCCCTCAAGGACAAGATAGCCGCCCTGGCCAAGGCGGGGGACGTCTATCCCTTCCTCCCCCGCTACGAGTCGAACGACTACGTGAGCGACCCCGAGCTGGCGGCCATCCTGGTCAGCCACTACGTGCAGGCCCTGGAGATGCGCAAGAAGGCCCAGGAGATGCTCTCCATCTTCTACGGCCGCATGCCCAGCTTCGTGGGGACGGTCCCCGGCGGGGTGACCGTTCATCCCACGGTCTCCAACATCGCCGCCTTCCGGGCCCGCCTCTCCGAGCTGCGCGCCTGGATCGACAGCGTCTACGTCCAGGACATCCTGACCGTGGCCAAGGTCTCCGCCTACGCCCCCTTCCTCACCGCGGGCGATTCCGGCGGCAACTACCTGGCCTACGGCGGGTTCGACCAGGACTCCAAGGGCGCGGAGAAGTTCCTGCCCCGCGGTTACATCACCGGGAACAACGTAACCGCCGTGGGGGAGTTCGACGAGGCCAAGCTCACCGAGTCGGTGAAGTACTCCTGGTACAAGGACGAGACTGATTGGCTCCACCCCAAGGAGGGGAAGACCGAGCCCGACGTGCACAAGGAAGGAGCCTACTCCTTCCTCAAGGCCCCGCGCTACGACGGGAAGCCCATGGAGGTGGGCCCCATGGCCCGCATGCTGGTGCTGGCCGGGCTGGAACTGGGGGGCAAGAGGAAGGAAAAGAAGCTCATGCCTCTCATCGAGAAGCTCGGCCTGGCCTCCGCCGTGGACGCCTGCGTGCAGGCCGGGAAGTTCGGCATCCTGCCGCGCCACGCCATGCGCGCCCTGGAGTGCAAGCTCCTGGCCGACGAGATGGACAAGTGGCTGGACGAGCTCAAGCCGGGCGAGAAGATATGGGACAAGAAGGACATCCCGGGAGAGTCCTACGGACGGGGCCTGGTGGAGGGACCGCGCGGCGCCCTGGGGCACTGGATCCACATCAAGAACAAGGTCATCGAGAACTACCAGTGCATAGTGCCCACCACCTGGAACGCGGCTCCGCGGGATAAGAACGGCAACCGGGGCCCCATCGAGACCGCCCTCATCGGCCTCCCGGTCCCCGACCCGGAGAACCCCATCAACGTGGTGCGCTGCGTGAGGTCCTTCGACCCCTGCCTGGCCTGCGCCATCCATGTCATCCATCCCGAGCACAACGGCGTCAAGGAATTCCGCGTGGTCTGAGGAAGGGGGGGTACCCATGAAGGAGAAGATCAAGGTACCCGGCCCGGCGAAGGCCATGTACGCCGTCTACTTGAGCGCGCTTGCGGTGTCCATCTACGCCGGGTTCAACAACTTCCACCCCTTCCACTCCGGGTGGAAGTACCCCTGGCAGATGATGATCATCAAGAACCTGGGCCTGGCCTCCATATGGGTGGTGGCCATTACCGCCGGGGTGTACCTCTACTACTCCACCCTGGGCCGGCCCAAGGGGTGGAACGAGCCGTTGGGGATCTTCCGCGCCGTGCTGGCCCTCCTGGCCATCTGGTACTTCCTGGTGAGCTTCGCCGTGTATGACCCCAACGGGTGGCTGCGCGGCCTGGTGGACGGCCTGGGCGGGATCGCCGGCACCTGGAAGGTGTACTACTTGTTCCTGTGGATAGTGCTCCTCCTCAACGTCATCTACGTGTACGCCCGCTGGGCCAAGTCGGAGCGCTTCCCCCGCCTGCGGGCGGCGGGCGGTGGAGAGGGGGTGAAGTGATGTCCGGGAAGGCTACCTACAAGACCTTCAAGGGAGGCATCCATCCCCCCTACAACAAGGAGCTGGCCTCGGGGAAGGCCATCCGCCCGGCGCCGGTGCCGGCGGAGGTGTTCATCCCCCTCCAGCAGCATATCGGCGCGCCCAACGAGCCCCTGGTCAACCCCGGTGACCGGGTGGAGCTGGGGCAGAAGGTCGGGTCCAGCGAGGCCTTCGTCTCCGCGCCGGTGCACGCCTCGGTGGCCGGCACGGTGAAGGAGATCGCCGAGGTCACCGGGTTCACCGGGGCCAAGGTGAAGTGCGTGGTCATCACCCCGGACGCGGAGCAGCCGGAGTTCGCCCGAAAGGACCGGGATATCACCGCCCTCTCCGACCAGGAGATAAGGGACATCGCCCGCGAGGCGGGGCTGGTGGGAATGGGGGGAGCCGCTTTCCCCACCCACGTCAAGCTAACTCCGCCCAAGGACAAGCCGGTGGACACGGTGATCATCAACGCCTGCGAGTGTGAGCCCTTCCTCACCTGCGACCACCGGGTGATGCTGGAGAGGCCCCATGACCTGGTGCAGGGGTTGAAGCTGCTCATGCGGGCGGTGAACGCCAAGCGGGGCATCATCGGCATCGAGGCCAACAAGATGGACGCCGTGGACGCCGTGCGCGGGGCGGCCAAGGGCGAGGCGGGCATCGAGGTGGAGATCCTGGAGGTCAAGTACCCCGAGGGAGCGGAGAAGATGCTCATCTTCGCCCTCACGGGAAGGAAGGTGCCCCCGGGTAAGCTCCCCTCCGAGGTGGGCTGCCTGGTGCAGAACGTGGGCACGGCGGTGGCCCTCTACGAGGCCTGCGCCTGGGGCAAGCCCCTCTACGAACGTGTGCTCACCGTCACCGGGCAGGGGATCAAGGAGCCGGCCAACCTGCTGGCCCGGGTGGGGACGCCTATCTCCACCCTTATCGAGGCCTGCGGGGGCTTCGTCGGCCAGCCGGGGAAGGTGATCATGGGCGGCCCCATGACCGGGTGGGCCCAGCCGGACACCTCGGCCCCGGTGGTCAAGGGGACCTCGGGCATCGTGGTCCTAACCCCCGAACTGGTGGACGTGGGTACGGAGGAGGAGTGCGTGCGCTGCGGCAAGTGCACGGACGTGTGCCCCATGTTCCTCCTCCCCAACTTCATCGTCCAGGCGGTCAAGAAAGGGCAGTGGGACCGGGCGGAGATGTGGGGGGCCCTGGACTGCTTCGAGTGCGGGTGCTGCTCCTTCACCTGTCCCGCTTACATCCCGCACGTGGACTACGTGCGCAAGGCGAAGGCCGAGATCGCGGCCTTGAAGAGGAGATAGGGGGTGATGAAAGTGGCGGACAAGATGCTGGTCACCGTCTCTCCTCACCTGCACAAGAAGGACGAGACCATTCAGCGCGCCATGAAGGACGTGCTCATCGCGCTGACCCCGGCCGCGGTCTGGGCCCTGGTGGTCTTCGGCTTCAACGTGGTGTACATCCTGGCCGTGAGCTGCATCACCGCGGCTTTATCCGAGGTGGTCATGCGCAAGATTATGCGGCGCAAGCCCACCCTGAGGGACTACAGCGCCATGGTGACCGCGGTGCTCTTCGCCTTTCTCCTCCCGCCGACCACCCCGCTGTGGGTGGTGGCCATCGGGGCCTTCCTGGCGGTGGGCGTGGGCAAGGAGCTCTTCGGCGGCCTGGGCAAGAACATCTTCAACCCGGCCATCTTCGCCCGGGTGCTGCTCTGGTTCTCGCCCCTGGCCGTGTACACCACCAAGTTCGTGAAGCCCTTCTTCTGGAAGGCCTCCGGGTTCTTCACCCCCATCGCCACCAGCATACACGAGGGGGCGGTGGGCAGGGTGGTCTACAAGACCCTGGCCGGTAACCCCGTGGCGGACGTCACTACCGCCGCCACGCCGCTCTCCCTGCTCAAGTCGGGGAAGTGGCTCCCGGACGTGGTCTCCGGCCCCACGCCGGTGGGAGCCACCTGGGTGACCTCGGGGGGCAAGCCCAACTTCTGGTCCCTCTTCCTCGGGGCCAAGAGCGGATGCATCGGCGAGGTGTGCATCCTGGCCCTGCTCATCGGGGGCGCCTACCTGCTGTGGCGCGGCACCATCGACTGGAGGATCCCGGCGGGGATCATCGGCACCTTCTTCCTGCTCACCCTGGTCACCTGGCACCACCCCGTCTACAACCTCCTCTCCGGGGGGTTGTTCCTGGGATCCTTCTTCATGGCCACCGACTGGGTGACCAGCCCGGTGACCAGGCGGGGAAAGTGGATCTTCGCCGTGGGAATCGGGGCCACCGTGTTCATCCTGCGCTTCTGGAGCCTGAGGCCGGAGGGCGTGGCCCTGGCCATCTTCCTGTGGAACATCGGCACCCTGGTCATAGACCGCTACATCGCGGTGCCCAAGTTCGGGGAGGTGGGGGCCAAGGTCTTCAACCGGCTCCCCGTCCTGCCCGAGCCGGCTCCGGAGCCGGCCAAGAAACAGGCCTGACGAGAAAGGACCCCCGGTTTTCCACCGGGGGTCCTTTTTTATGGGGTCAGGCCCTGAAATTTGATACCCCGGCGGACATAAACGGCAGGGATTTCATTCCGAACCGGCCAACACGGGTTTAGTTGGCCGGGCTCAATTGCCGGCGGTTTATTTTGCGGCGCCAGCACAAGCCAGGAAGGTCTGCTGACGGGTCAGGTGGCCAGACCGGACCGACGGCGCGTTAGCCGGGCATTGGGATTTGGCATATAGTCCGACATCCTCGGTCCTCGATCGCATCCCGACGGTTATCGATGTTCATTCCTTCGGACCGCTTCTCTTGGTGGTGTCGAAGGAGGGACTTTAGAGACGATATTCCGCCGGTGCATCCGGCCCAGGTCTCACCCCAGTGCCCCTTGCGGTTAGCCTTACAAAGGCCGGAAGGCTACAATGGGATGGGATTTGGGAGGCGTCGTGTCTCGTTACCTGGTCATCGGGTTAGGGAATCTCCTTCACGGCGATGACGGCCTGGGTATCCAGGCCGTGCGACGCCTCAGGGAGCTCACGGAGGGTCTTCCCGCGGACGTGGAGCTTTTGGAGGGCGGTGTCCTGGGATTGGACCTCCTTCCCTACCTGGAGGGGAAGGAGAAGGTGATCTTCATAGACGCCGTGGACGCCGGCGAGGAGCCCGGGGCGGTGTTCCGCTTTTCTCCTCACCAGGTGCGGCGCGCCGGAACCCCGCCTCCCGTTTCCCTTCACGACCTGGGGCTCTATGAGCTGGTCGGCGCAGCTCAATTACTGGATATGTGCCCGGGGGAGATAATTGTCATCGCCGTGCAGGCCAAGAACCTGGGCCTGGGGGAAGGCCTTTCCGAGGAGGTGGAGGCGGCGCTGCCCACCGTGTGCCGCCTGGTGGAGGAGGAGCTGAGGGGTGAGGCACGGCCTCCCTCCTAACGCGTATCCTTAATCCTCCGCCCCCGACGGGAGACGGAACCCGCGATTCCGGGAGAGTAAAACGGCTGCCGGGGCCAGAGGCCAGTGGGCGTGACGGAGTGCCGCCCGGGCTGCGGCGGGAAGGGGAGAACCCCCTGCCGTGAAGGTACGGGCCACCCGGGGCGGGAAGAGCAAAGGCGGTGGGACCGAATGGGAAGCCCGCCCCCTGCAGCGTCCCGGCCCCTGGATGACCCTTTTGGGAGATGGAAAACGGCGGTGGGAGGGAATGGAAGACGGCAAGGCACTGAGCATCGAGGTGCGGGGGATCGTCCAGGGGGTGGGTTTCCGGCCCTTTATCTACCGCCTGGCCCGCGAGCACCGGCTGGCGGGATGGGTGGAGAACACTCCCGAGGGAGCGCGGATCCTGGCCCGCGGCGGACGGCGTGAGCTGGAGGCCTTCTTGGAAAATATTACCAGGATGGCACCTCCCGCGGCGGTGATCGAGGAGGTGCGCACCGCGGAGGTGGAAGGGCTGGAAGGCGCCGACCTCGCCGCCGACGGATTTTACATCCGCGAGAGTTCCCGCGCGGGGGAGAAAACGGCCTTGGTGTCCCCGGACCTGGCCACCTGTCCCGACTGCCGGCGGGAATTGTTCGACCCCCGGGACCGACGCTACCGCTACCCCTTTATCAACTGCACGAACTGCGGTCCCCGCTTCACCATCATCGCCGGCATCCCCTACGACCGCCCCCTGACCGCCATGGCCAAGTTCGCCATGTGCCCGGACTGCGAACGGGAGTACAACGACCCCGCCGACCGCCGCTACCATGCCCAACCCAACGCCTGCCCGGCCTGCGGTCCCCGCCTCTGGCTGGAGGACGACAGGGGTGAAGCGGTCCCCGGCGATCCCGTCGTCCAGGCAGCCCGGGCCCTGCGGGAGGGAAAAATCGTGGCCGTGAAGGGGCTGGGGGGTTTCCAGCTGGCCTGCGACGCCACCAGCGACGAGGCGGTAGCCCGCCTAAGGGAGCGTAAGCGCCGCTACGCCAAGCCACTGGCGGTCATGGTGGGAAGCCTGGAGGAAGCGGAGAAGTACTGCCGGATCAACGAGGAGGAGATCAAGCTGCTGGCCTCGCCGCGGGCCCCCATCGTGCTGCTCCCGGAGAAGGAGGGCTCCCGGCTCTCGCGGCAGGTGGCGCCCGGGCTGAGGAACCAAGGCCTCTTCCTTCCCTACACCCCACTGCACCACCTCCTCCTGGCGGAGGCAGGGATACCCCTGGTGATGACCAGCGGCAACGTGAGCGAGGAACCCATCGCCAAGGAAAACGAGGAAGCGCGTCGCCGACTGGCGGGGATCGCCGATTATTTCCTTTTGCACGACCGGGACATCCTGGTGAGGTACGACGATTCGGTGACCTCCGTCCTCGGGGGGCGGGAATACATCCTGCGGCGGGCGCGCGGTTATGCCCCGTACCCGGTGGTCCTGGACCGTGGAAGCCGGGTGGAGGTCCTTGCCGTGGGGGCGGAGCTCAAGAACACCTTCTGTTTCCTCCGCGGAAGGCACGCCTTCCTGAGCCAACACGTAGGGGACCTGGACAACCCGGAGACCCTGCGCCACTTCGAGGAGGCCCTGGAATCCATGCGGCACCTCTTCTCCCTTCGGCCGGAAGTGGTGGCCCACGACATGCACCCTGACTACCTGTCCACCCAGCTGGCAGCGGGTTTCGGCCTCCCCCGCGTTGCCGTGCAGCACCATCACGCCCACATCGTGAGCTGCCTGGCGGACAACGGGGAGAGCGGCAGGGTGATCGGCGTCTCCTGGGACGGTACGGGCTACGGCACGGACGGCACGGTATGGGGCGGGGAGTTCCTTCTCTGCGACGAGGCGGATTTCCAACGCGCCGGGCACCTTTACGCCTTCCCCATGCCCGGGGGGGAAGCCTGCGTCCGGGAACTGGACCGCATGGCCTTCGGGGTACTGTGGGAAACCTACGGGGGCGAGGAAGAGTCTATTTTGGAAATATATTCCAGCACCTTCGCAGGGGTTGAGGCCGGCGAAGAGGGCGGCGCTAAGGGCGGCGGTTGGCGGCCCCGCGAGGCTTCTCCTTCGGGGGGGACGGTCCCGGATGGGGCTCTTCGCCAGGCGGCTAGGGCCGCATCCCGCGGGTCCCGGGTTCGCAACAACCGGGGAACGGAGGCGGTGGGCCAGGATACCGTTCCCGTGACGAGGGATGCGGGCGACAGGGCCGTGGCCTTGGCCGCCATGGTCAGGGGAGGCTTCAACACGCCCCATACCTCCAGCGCCGGACGCCTCTTCGATGCCGTGGCCGCCCTCCTGGGTTTGAGGGTTCGCGCCTTCTACGAGGGCCAGGCGGCCTGCGAGCTGGAGGCCCTGGCCTCCACGGCGACCCCTTTCCTGCGGGATAGTTCCTATCCAGTGGATATCCTGGACGGGGAACGCTGCCTGGTCTGGGATACCAGGCCCCTGGTCCTCGCCGTCCTTGACGACTTGCGCCGAGGCTCCGAACCTCCGACCGTTGCCGCCCGGTTTCACGCCGCGCTGGCCCGGGGCATGGTGGAGGTGTGCCGGATCCTCAGGGAGGGATCGGGCATCACCCGGGTGGCCCTGAGCGGCGGCGTTTTCCAGAACCGCCTGCTCACCCCGCTGGTGGCGGAACTCCTCGGGGAAGAGGGCTTCCGGTGTCTGCTGCACAGCCGGGTACCCTGCAACGACGGCGGTATTTCCCTGGGCCAGGCGGTGGCGGCGGCACGGCGTTGGGAAAGAGATGGCGGCACGGGGTGATGAAGCCCCGGGAGGGCAGAGATCGCGGCCGCCCACCGGGCCTTGCGCTTCCTACCGGGGGCGAGGGGAGGATATGGGGCGTGAGCCGGTGCCGCGCGGATAAGGGATGGAGGCGCATTGCAAGTAGGGCCGGCAGGGAAACGCGGGAAAGCGGTTATAATATCTCCGTCACCTGCCGGGCCGTTCCGGAAAGAGGGATAGCGGCCGGTGCCGAAAATGGAGAGCCCTTTCCACGGATGTTTTCCACGAGGGGAAAGCGGACGGACCCGGAGACCCCCGCGGAACGGGGAGGGGAAGAATCAGCCGGTTACCGGTGAGGAGGACGGCCCGGCCGAACCACGACTCCGGCGGTGGTGAGACCCGGGAAACGTGGCGCGTGGTAAGGGTTCCGCTTCCTGGACTGCAATCGCCCCGTGACGGGTCCAGCCCCTGACGGAGGCGGGGAATGGAGTCCTTCCCCCGCCTGGCCATCCAGGAAAAGGGTCGGTCATGGGAGGGATGGGGCTCTGGATCAATCGGAAGTGGATTGGTCCCCAAAGGTAGTGCACGCCTGCCTTGATGCGGCCCCGGGCAGGCGAATGGAGGTCTTGAACGACAACGGGAGGAAGAAGGATGTGCCTGGCCATACCCGCTGAGGTGGTGGAACTGCGGGAGGACGAGACGGCGCTGGTGGAGATCGGCGGGGTCCGCAAGGTGGTGAGCCTCATGCTCCTGGACGGCGTGGAGGCCGGAGATTACGTTCTGGTCCACGCCGGGTTCGCCATCGAGAGGGTGGACCGAGAGGAGGCGCAGAGGACGCTGGCCGTCCTGGAGGAGGCCGCCGAATACGGTCCGCTGTACGAGTAGGGGGGATGGGACGGGTTGAGATACCTGGACGAATACCGCTCCCCCGCGCTCCTGCGGGGCCAGCTCCGCGCCATAAAAGAGCTTTCCGCGAACGCGGTCCTCATGGAGGTGTGCGGGACCCATACCATGGCCATCTCCCGCTCCGGGTTGCGCCCCCTCCTGGCCCCCGAAGTGGACCTGGTCTCCGGCCCGGGTTGCCCGGTCTGCGTGACCTCGGAAAGGGACATGGGGCGGGCCGTGGCCCTGGCCTCCCTGGAGGGGGTGACGCTGGCCACCTTCGGGGACATGGTCCGCGTACCGGGCCCGCAGGGGACGCTCCTGGAAGCATCTTCCAGGGGAGCCACGGTGAGGGTGGTGTACTCCCCGCTGGACGCCCTGGCATTGGCCAGGGAGAACCCGGACCGCCGGGTGGTCTTCCTGGGCGTGGGCTTCGAGACCACCGCCCCCACGGTGGCCGCGGCCGTGCTGCGTGCCAGGGAAGAGGGGCTGAAGAATTTCTTCCTCCTCAGCCTGCACAAGCTCATCCCTCCCGCCCTGAGGGCCCTGGTCGATATGGAAGATTTCTCCATAGACGGGTTCCTCCTCCCCGGTCACGTCAGCGTGGTCCTGGGGACGGAGGCTTACGGTTTTCTTCCCCGGGAGCACGGCATCCCCTGCGTTATCTCCGGCTTCGAGCCCGCGGACATCCTGCGCGCCGTGTACCTGCTTTTACGCATGAAGGTGGAGGGGAGTCCGGAGGTGGTCAACGAGTACTCCCGGGCGGTGCGATCGCAAGGGAACCGGAAGGCGCGGGAGACCATGTATCGCGTCTTCCGGGAGGCGGACGCGGAATGGAGGGGGCTGGGGGTAATCCCGGGAAGCGGCTTGGAGCTCCGCGAGGAGTTCCGGGACCTGGACGCCGGGACCTGGGACCTGGAGGTCCCCGAGGTCGGTGAGAGAAGCGGTTGCCGGTGCGGTGATGTCCTGTGTGGGAGGATCAGGCCACCGGAATGCCCTCTCTTCGCCCGGGCATGCACCCCGGACTCCCCCTTCGGACCCTGCATGGTATCCAGCGAGGGGACCTGTGCCTCATATTACCTGTACGAGGGAGGGGAACGGGAGCGGCCGATATGACGGATAAAGTGATCACCATGGCCCATGGCGCGGGAGGCTCCCGCATGCTGGACCTCCTGGAGGAGGTGGTCTACCCCGCCCTGGGAGGAAGTGCGTGCCCGGATGCCGAGGACGCCGCGGCGCTGGAGGTGCCCGGCGGCGAACCCGGCTTCCGGCTGGCCTGCACCACCGATTCCTTCGTGGTCAATCCCCTCTTCTTCCCCGGAGGGGACATCGGGAAACTGGCGGTGTGCGGCACGGTGAACGACCTTTCCATGCGGGGGGCAAGGCCCCTCTACCTGACCATGGGGCTCATCCTGGAGGAAGGCCTGTCCTTCCAGGTTCTGGAAGATATTCTCCGCTCCGCCGGCCGGTGGGCGGAAGAGGCCGGGGTGCGCGTGGTGGCCGGGGACACCAAGGTAGTGGAGAGGGGCGCCGCGGATGGCCTGTACATCAACACCTCCGGGGTGGGCCTCATTCCGCCCGGAAGGGAGGTCTCCATCCACGGGGCACGGCCCGGCGACGTGCTCCTTGTAAGTGGTTGCGTGGGTGATCACGAGACGGCCGTCCTCAGCCGGAGGGAAGGTTTCGATTTTAGGGTGGACGTGGAATCGGACTGCGCCCCCCTGAACGGGCTGGTGGAGGCCATGCTGGAGGTGGGAGAGGTGCACGCCTTGAGGGACCCAACGCGGGGAGGGCTGGCCGCCTCCCTCAAGGAGATGGCCTCCGCTTCCGGGGTGGCCCTGGAGGTGAGGGAGGAGCAGGTACCGGTGCGGGAAGGGGTTCGGGCCTTCTGCGAGATGCTGGGGCTGGATCCCCTGCTCCTGGCCAACGAGGGCAAGCTACTGGCCGCCGTCCCCGAGGAATCACTTCCCGCCATCCTGGAGGCCATGCGCTCCCATCCCCTGGGAAGGGAAGCCGCGGTGATCGGCCGCGTGGTGGAGGGGCGCCGGGGAGAGGTGGCCGTCCTCACCCCGCTGGGTTCCTCGCGCCTCCTGCGCATGCCCTCCGGCGAGCACTTCCCCCGCATTTGTTGAGGGCGGGACATACGGGGACGTTTGCCGGTAAGGGACGCATGCCGCGCCGCCGGGCGTAAAGGGGGACGGAGAGGAAAATGTGACCAACCGGCATCTCCGGCCACGGGGAAGCCGGGGGATCAATCGGCCTCGGAAGATGGATATCCGATATCCGCTTTTCGCATAATGCCCCCCCGACGACCGCTGGGCTACGAGGTCGTCTCCCGGGGATTGGATACCGCCGATGGAGGACTCCCTTCCCCTGAGGTAGCAACGGGGTGTTTGGCGGCTAAGGTTTCAGTCGGCTTTCACCGGGTCCGGGTGGTTCTCCGGGGCCGCGAACTCCTTCTTTTTCTTTCGGAGCAAGTCGAGCTGGACAAGGGCTGCCATGCCCATGACCAGGTATCCCGCCAGCCACAGGAGGTCGATGTGGTTCCCAGTGGAATAGTTCCCGTGCCAGGAGAGGTGGGCGAAGATGATGTCCGCGACGGAGAAGAGGATGAAGGCCGAGGAGACGAGCAGCCACTGCCTTGCCTGCGGTCCGCCGAACCAGGTTACCGCCACCAACAGGGCCAGGGATAGTATGGCCAAGTCCAGGTATACGTAAGCGGGGTTGATGACCTTCTCCGCCAGGGTGGCCTCAGCGTCGGCGAATATAGGCCCGGTGACCGAGAGGGTCACCAGGGCCAGGATGGCCGCTACCAGGACGAGGCAGGCCAGGATGGCCCCCTTCCTGAGGGGCAACCCCAAGCGCCGGTAGCCCCGGAGGATGAGCACCAGGGCGGCGATGAAGGGGAGATAGGCGGCCAGCCAGAAAACGTCGGCCAGGGAGGGGTAGGGCACCTCGACGCCGGCCAGGGACTCGTAGGCGAACCAGGTGAATTCGGCGGCCAGGTCCAGGAGGAGGGAGGCCAGCACGAGCCCCCATATGAGCCTGGGCGGGTCCCCGGGTTGGAAGTTTCTCAGGAGGGCGAGGACCGCGGCCACGGAGAAGGCGGCGGCCACCACCGGGAGGAGATCAAACAAGGCCACGAACCCCCTGCTTTCCGGGTCCAGGTAACCGTAAAAGGAGAGGGTGTAGAGGAGAAAGGACCCGGCGAAGAAGACCAGCGCGAAGACCATCCCCGCCTCCAGAGAGGAGAACCTTCCCTTCCTCATCCCTGCGTCCTCCTTTTCCGCGAGTCCTGTTGCGCTTTACCGTCTCCCGCCCCGGTCCGGACGGGCGTGGCGAAGTTTTACGGTGCAACTGCATGGATCCTGTCCGAGCTGCTGTCTCCCGCCTTGTATCTTGGGGCGGCTGCCCGGGCGCCCACGGGGGGCGGGCCGGCCTCTCTCGGCCTTTCTCCCCCTCTCCGGGTGGCCGTCCCCGCCGCGGTCTCCATGCCTCGCCCCTGGAATGGCTTCCGCGGTTGTTTTTCGAGAATTCTCTCCGTCCGCGGGCCTGGAGCGTTCCGCGCTTATATTGAGCTCGGACAACTCGGGTCACAGGCTTATATCTCGGCCTGATCGAACTATCCTTTAACCTGAGT